>Ga0315282_10004482_pt1 | contig 24321 bp, 22 predicted proteins | sample YL17G07_20_MG_FD_203693 | JGI IMG/M metagenome (GOLD analysis project Ga0315282, IMG submission 203693) | Sediment microbial communities from Yellowstone Lake, YNP, Wyoming, USA - YL17G07_20 | ecosystem: Environmental > Aquatic > Freshwater > Lake > Sediment | place: USA: Wyoming | collected... | reverse complement strand
GACCTGCCGGGTCTGTCCAATACTGGAAAAGCAGATAGCACCATAATTTACCCGGTGGGAGCTTTCAGGATAGTGGTTAACGCCACTAAGAACAACTCCCTGCTGAACTGGCCCAACACCGGGGTCAATGGCACCGTCTCCATTGCCATTGAAGCCAAAGCTACCGTTGCCAGCCAGGAACTCAAAGTGGAACGCCTGAATGGAGTAACTACGCAAGCTACTGTTACCCAGGCCGTCACCACCTCCTGGGCCTGGTATAAAGTATTTACCGGGGTAGCTGTGACAGATTTAAGCCTGAATGTCTGGAATGAAGACACCGTCCATAACGGTAATGTCTATCTGCGCCGGGTGGTTGTGACTTACGATTAGAGAGAGCTCTTGGGTTTATTTTGATAACGTCCTCAGCACCGATGGCAACATCTCTGCTGAGGGAATCCAAACCAGTCTTTACAGGCAAAGACTTAACAATTATCGCTCACTTCGTCAGGTTCACAGAGCCAGGGAATGATCAGACGAGCAAAAGAAGGGTTCTTCACTGACTCGGCTTGAAGATTTGCACCCAAAGGGCGCCCCGTCAATTTGACTCTCGAGAGGAGGAAATTAGACAGCTCCAATGACGCATGGGGAAGGGTGGCATTTCTTCATTCAACCGAAAGATATGGTGTTACCGGAAGATCGGCAGGTCATGGGAGGTAGCCCAACCGATGATTCAGTTATTGGCCGGTTCAATGGCCCCGAGAAACCATTCATAGGTCTTTTCCAAACCTTCCTCCAACGTGGTTCGGGGCCGCCACCCCAATTGGCTGAGGCGACTTGTATCCAGCAGTTTCCGGGGAGTGCCGTCAGGGTAGGATGTATCAAAGACTATCCTCCCTTGGAACCCCACTACTTTTGCCACCATGCCGGCTAACTCTTCAATGGTCAGATCCCGGCCTACCCCTATATTGATAAGCTCTTTCTCCTGATAATTTTCCATCAGAAACAGGCACGCATCGGCAAGGTCATCCACATATAAGAATTCCCGCCGGGTCGTACCGGTTCCCCAGACCACCGCCTCTTTCGCCTCCTTGATCTTGGCTTCTTGAAACCTGCGGATCAGGGCCGGGATGACATGGGAATCAAGGGGGTCAAAATTATCTCCAGGACCGTAGAGGTTAGTGGGCATCACCGGAATGAATTCCGTGTTATATTGCCGGTTGTAAGCCTGACACATCGTGATGCCCGCAATTTTGGCAACCGCGTAGGCGTCATTGGTAGGTTCCAGCTTGCCCGTGAGAAGATATTCTTCCTTCATGGGCTGGGGACAATGTTTGGGATAAATACAGGAACTAGCCAGGAACATGAGCCTCTTCACCTGGCTCTCGTAAGCCTTTTGGAGAACATTGGTCTGGATCATCAGATTATCGTAGATAAATTCGGCCGGGCGGGTCATGTTGGCATAAATTCCCCCGACCTTGGCCGCCGCCAAAAACACATATTCGGGTCGCTCCTGCTCAAAAAAGCGACTCGTCGCTCCCTGGTCCCGCAGATCTAACTCCGAAGAACTCCTATAAATCAGGTTTTGAACTCCCCGCACCAAAAGCTGCCGCAGGATCGCCCTCCCTACCAGGCCCTGGTGTCCGGCTACATAGATCTTGGCTGTTTTTTCCATGTTAGTTACCTATACATGGCCAACATCCCTCAGTGGATGGAGGACTTCCAAGGGACAATTGGTTAGCGGCTTATCTCAGAGGATAAGGTAGATGAGGGCTCGATCTTATGGTCCTGTCGCATCTGGCGGATTACGTCCTGGCATTGCCGCATATCCATAAGGGCTTGTAAGTCGGCGTCCACCATGAGGCGCACCAGTTTTTTAAAGGTTATCTGGGGCTGCCAGCCGAGACGCTCCCGGGCCTTCCGGGCATCCCCCAAAAGAAAGTCCACCTCGGTGGGACGGAAGTAACGCGGATCAATTTCCACATACTGCCGCCAATCCAGACCCGCATAGGAAAAAGCCTCCTCGAGAAACTCCCGCACCGAATGGGACTCCCCGGTGGCGATGACGAAATCTTCGGGGGTGTCCTGCTGCAGCATAAGCCACATCGCCTCCACGAAATCCGGGGCATAGCCCCAGTCCCGGCTGGCGTCTAAATTGCCCAGGTAGAGCTTATCCTGCAATCCTAGCTTAATGCGGGCCACCGCCCGCGTAATCTTCCGGGTCACGAAAGTCTCTCCCCGCCGGGGCGATTCGTTGTTGAAAAGAATGCCATTTACGGCAAACATCCCATAGGCTTCCCGATAGTTCAGGACCATCCAGTAGGCATAGAGCTTGGCTGCGGCATAAGGACTGCGGGGCCTCATGGGGCTCTCTTCATTCTGGGGAGGAGGTGACGCGCCGAATAATTCACTGGAGGAAGCCTGATAAAATCGGGTCTTGATGCCGCTGCGGCGGATGGCCTCCAAAAGCCGGGTTACTCCGAGACCCGTCACATCTCCGGTAAATTCCGGAATATCAAAACTGACCCGCACATGACTCTGGGCCGCCAGGTGGTAGATTTCAGCCGGCTGAATGTTGTAAATCAGATGGCTAAGCTGACCTGAATCGCTTAAATCGCCGTAATGCAAAAAAAAGCGGGCTCCCTGTTCGTGGGGATCTACATACAGATGGTCGATGCGGCCGGTGTTAAAGGTGCTGGCCCTTCTTATGAGCCCGTGGACTTCATATCCCTTATTTAAAAGAAATTCTGCCAGATAGCTGCCATCCTGCCCGGTTATCCCGGTAACCAAGGCTTTTTTATGGTTGGTCATGGTAACTCTTTCTTAGTTCGTAGAATTCGCTCAAGGTCTGCTCTTAGTAAGCATGTGGGTCCTTAAACACCAGGAACATCGTAAGGAAGATTATTTTTAAGTCCAGCCATAGGGACCAATTACACAGGTAATATAAATCATATTCTATGCGTTTTTCCATTTTCTTCAGGACTTCGGTTTCCCCACGCCAGCCGTTTATTTGCGCCCAACCGGTCAAGCCCGGCAATATCTTGTGGCGCAGCATATAACCAGGGATGAGGTGGCGATAAAACTCATTAAGGACTACCGGATGCGGCCGGGGCCCCACAATGGACATAGTGCCCTGCAACACGTTGAAAAGTTGAAGTAGTTCATCCAGGCTGGTCTTGCGCAAAAAGGTGCCGAAACGGGTGATCCTCGAGTCATTGCGGGTGGCCTGGGGAATCTCCGGGCCATCCTCGCAAACCGTCATGGTGCGGAATTTATAGATCAGGATTTCCTTCCCATCCAGGCCATAACGCCGCTGTTTAAAGAATATCGGCCCAGGAGAAGACAGCTTTACCCCAATGGCAATAATCACCATCAGGGGTAAAGAGCCCAGGAGAATTAAACTGGCCAGGGAAATGTCCAGACACCTTTTTAAGAACATGTTGAATCCATAGAGCGGGGTTTCCCATAGGGAAATCAAAGGCATTCCCCGCAATTCAGCCAGGCCGGCCCGCAACAGAGCGAAGCCAAACACATCGGGGACGAAATAGACCGAGGCGGTGGTGTCTTGCAAGGCTTCTATAACCTGGCGGAGGCGGCTTTCCGCCCGCAGCGGCAAAGCCAGATATACCATATCAACCTTGTTTTCCTTGACAAATTCGACCATCACATCCAGATCGCCCAGCACTGGAATCTCTTTGAGTTCGGAGCCGATCAGGATTTTATCGTCCGCCTGTAAATCGTCAAAGAAGCTCAGTAGCCGCATGCCCAGCCACGGGTTGTGGACCATGTTTTCCGCTAACCGTTGCCCCAGATCCCCTGCTCCGCCAATAACCACGGTGCGGCTATTGAAGCCTTTGGACCGCGCGTAATGGAGCACTGAATATACCAGGAGGCGTAATAGGATCAGCGCCATAGGGGTTGCTACTACCCAAAGCAGCACAACTCCACGGGAAAACTCAGACGACCTCTTGGAGAAAAAGGCCAGGCAGGCAAGAATGGCGACCACGACTACCCAGGCCAGCACCACCTTACTGGCCTGGCGGGCCAAATTCCTGCCCCGCCAGGGCCGGTAGAGATCAGCCGCCTGGAAGACCAATAGCGTGAGCAGAAAGGTAATTGCGGCAAACTCGTAGTAATGGTGCCCACAGAGGACGCCCCGGTGCCAGCAGGAGAAAAATAGTAAAGATAGCACCACTAGGCAGTCTGAGAACCGCTGCATCCAGGAAAGTAACCAACGATACTGATTGAATATCCCTTGATCAAGCATGGTGAAAATGCCGGTTCCCTTTATTACACTTAAGTGTTATTCATCACTGCAATCTGCTTAAAGCAACCAGACCTTAGTCTCGGCGCCTGGGGGCCCGGGTTTGTTACCTCTGGTTATCACGCGGCCGGCGCTGGGGGCGCATACCGTTGGTCAGGCGGAAAAGCAGATTTTCAAAGCGGATCAGAATGTCCTCCCGCTTTAGGTGGGCTTCGGCATAACCGCGCGCCCTCAAACCCATTTGTTCCCGGGATTTTTTATCTCCTGCCAGCTTCAGAATTGCCTGGGCCAGAGCCCGTCCATCCCCAGGGGGGATCGGGATACCGGCCTGGGAACCAACAGTAACCCGGGCCAATTCGGTCCCCATCTGGGCCGTGGCAATAAATGGACGTCCGGCGGCCATAATATTGGTCAACTTGGAGGGCATTACCAAATCGCCGGCCTCACTTCTCTGGATCACGAGATGGACATCTCCTGCCGCCAGGAGCAAGGGGAAGCGCTCTTTGGATTGTAACGGCAAAAATGTCACGTTAGCTAAAGCCAGATGCCGGGCCTGTTTTAGAAGTCGGCTTCTTGCCGCCCCCTCCCCCACGAGGATGTACCGGATATCAGGTCTTTCCCGGGTTAAACTGGCACTCTCTAAAATTACCTCAAGCCCCTGTTTTTCGCCCAAGTTTCCCGCATAAAGGACAATAATCTCAGAGGGATCTGCCAATTCCTTCCTGAGGCTGTTATTCCGGGGGCCAGGTCGGATCTCTTCTAAGTCTGCCCAATTGGGAAATAAATCCAAGCGAGAACCTGGCACCCCTTGACCGGACAACCGAGCGGCCATGCCGGCGGAAATAGTGGTGACCGCATCCGCTCTGCCTAGCAACATGCGCTCCAGTTTCTTCAGGAAGGTAAACAACGCGGGGAATCTGAGGATGCCCAAGCTGCGTGCGGCGTCAACCTGGAGATCTTGTATGTGGAAGACAAAGGGAATCTCCTGCCGCCGGGCCAGCATTGACAACAGCAAGCCCGACTGCAAAGGCGGGCAGATAGCAATTACCGCATCCCACGGCCTTCGGAAGAGATGGGGCCACCAATAAAGGCAACTGGCCCCGAAGGAAAGCTCGTGGAGTATCCGTTGTTTCCCGGTGACTTGAGCGGGGACATAGGGGGGGGCCCGTAGGACCTCCACGCCATCCCGCCATTCCCTCTTCCATTGCAGTCGAGCGGCGGGATGCACTCGCCATTCCGGGTAGTAGGGAGGCGCGGCGAGCACGGTGACCTGGTGCCCCCGGGACGCCAGCCAGGCGCCCATCTCGCCTGAATAGCGCCCAATGCCGACAAGTTCCGGGGCGTAATTAAATCCGTGAATCAGTAGACGCAACCGCAAAACCTCAATCGAGCTTTGCCGTGACTAGCAAACAATCGCCGGCCATCCGGGCATCGATCTTTTTAAGAAAAGGCTGGAAAAACCCCTTGGCCGCCAGCATCACCCCGCCAACCAGGGGCGCCAAGCGCAGGAAGTCATTGGCTCGTCCTGTTTCAGTGGCCATTCCGGCGCAAACGGATTGGGCCAACCACAGGACAGGAGTGCAACTTTGCATCTTGATTATATTGAAAGAGCATTTGTTTAACAAGTCTTTTAAAGTTTTTGGTGAGAAATGCCACAGATGAAAGGGGACATGCCAGTTAATCCAGTGGTGCCCAAATATTCGGCGCCAAAAGCTGGAACCATTGGGGCAGGAAATCCATAGCTCTCCTCCGGGTTGCAATAAACGCCTTATCTGCATAAGCATGGCCACCGGGTCCGAGGCATGCTCCAAGACATTGGAAAGTACTACGATGTCATAGAGGCTTTCCGGGGCAAAATCGGCCAGAGGCACGGTGAAGACGGGGAAACCTCGTTCCCGGGCCGACATCGCGGCTCGGTCATTAATTTCTAGCCCCTCAACCAGAAAGCCATTTCTGGCATAAAGGGGCAGGCTGCGGCCTTCATTGCAGCCCACATCCAACAGGCGCCCACTTCCCTGCCGGAGATGAAAGGAAATGTCCCTATCCCATTTCAGCCAGAGCCGGTAAAGCTCGGAGGCCATAAATTTCTCTCTGAGCCCACCATAAGCGGTGCCCTGCCCCCCTCCCCAGCCATAAAACCGCTCATATAGTTCCTTCAGCTCCCTTTCCGTCGGCTGGGGCCAGGTCTGCTCCAGGCCACAGGAGCTGCACCGCACCACGTCATAAGTCCCCGGGGCCCCAAAGCGATCGTCCCAAAGGCCAGCCAGGACAGGCTCGCACTTTCCACCGCAAATTAAACAACCCTGAGATTTCATTGCCTGCACGTTCATCGGCCTGGTTTAAATTTTTTCCGAAAATATCACTGGACGTTATCTTACTATTTTCGCGGCTTCCGGGCCACGACCGACAAGTAAGGAAATAAGGTTTTTTACCGGCAGTGCGCGCATCTCAATATAATAACCACGTCTCATATCTTTTAGAGTCCCTTTGAATTCATTAGGTGCACAAAAGACGCACACCTTCCTTTTACCGCCAAGCGACTGCTCCCAGAGTTGGCGCTTGGCCGCCACTTTGGAAACCTCGCCTGTGGTTGGCCTCCAAACGGTAAACCACAAGTTCTTTAGTGGCCCTGCGATTCCAGGGATTTCGGTAGGCAAAGGGGAATCTCGCGGGTCCAGCCAGACAGGGCCCGAGGTGCGGACCCAGGGTTCGTTTGATCTTTTCAGAAAGGGGAAAGCGCAGGACGACGGTGTTAACCCCTTCGTGGGCTAACAGCTCCCAAAATTTTTCCTCTTCTGCCCGGTCCTCCAGGTTGAAAAAAAGAAACATATCGTCACTCAGGGCCGGACAGGGCATCAAAGCGTTGGAGCGAATTGCCGCCAGGACTACCGCCTCCGGCGGCAAAACCTCATTCAGCCACCGGGTCTCCGGGTAATTATAAGCTGCCCTGGCCATTACCTTATGACGCCAGAAACGGGTTAGCGAGCCTGGGAATAAGGTTACCCCACCATATCCGGCTATGAGGGCCATTATTAGCGTCTGGCAAACCATCAATTTGAAAAATAGAGTCCTCTCGGGGCGCCACCCACTGGTTGCGGCCGCGGCGACGAACCAGAGATAGGGCTCAAAAAAGAAACGCGCCGAGTGCTGTCCCAGGAGCAGGTTAAAGGTCGTGGCCAGCAGCGCACAGACCAGGAAAATCCTGGGCGGCCCGGGCTGGATAATTTTTCTCAGGGCCACCAGGGGCAGCAGAGCTCCCAGACCCAAGACAGTAGTAATCGCTCCCGGGGAGGCAGGGAAGACAATATTCAAAGGGAACGGGAATTTTCTGACAAAATTTACCGAATCAGAATAGTCCCGAAGAAAGGAGGCGAATCTGATAACCGTATTATCACCCTTGGGTAAAAACCTTTCCAGAAGGGGCGAGATCGGGTCGCCGTAGAACAGAATATTTTGTAAATTCACCGGAAAAGTCAGGACAAGAAAGGCAGCCAGGGCGATGCCTATTGCTGCCCGCCAAATCCCGGCGCGGTAAGCGGCCATCATCCCCAGTCCCACCACTATGGCGCCGGACAGCAGGAATGAGTACTTGCAGGCCATGGCAAAAAAAGCCAGCAGGAAGGCAAGGAGTATGGTCTTTGGTTTTATGGAATTCCAGCGGCTGACGATCAATATGAGGGCGACTGTAGTTGCGGCGATGGGTAACATTTGCGGTTTTTGATTGGGGAGAAGAAATGCCGCCACGGGGCATCCGAGCACGCACATCGATACCAGAAGCTTATCGGCGCCGGCTTTGGTCAGTGAAATCAAGCCGGCCAATACTGCCACAATTCCCCCAAATTGCAGGGAAGCCCCAAAGATGTCAGTCCCTCCGGCCAACCCCAGCATATTTAAGGATTCTCCCAGTCCAATGAGGCGGGCATGCAGCCAGTCAGGTCTGGGATAGGCGCCATGATGGCGAAGGATGTCCAGGGGAACGCCCAGATGGTAATCCAGGGAATCGGCATCGGTGGGCGGTCCCAGCACCGATAACCAGAAGCCGACCAGGACCATGGCTAACAGTAAGATCGAGACTTTGCCGGCCAGGGATTGCTCAGTAAAAAGTGCGCGGAACTGAGCGTATTTATGGACCCACCATTCCCGATTCAGCCAGGCCAATTCTAGCAGGCCAAGAGCTGCCAGCAACCAGGCCAGCGGCCGAAGTATCCAGAGATAGGCCAGGCCAGAGAGCGCCAAGAGATGGACCAATGCGGCCACCAACGTGGCCGCGGCGATAAAGCCGGCCGCAGTATGGAGGGGGTCGGGGAATTCGGAGTTTAGGCGGCGAATAATGTAGCCCCCCAGGCGTTTAAGACCCAAAGTCATTAAGACCGCAATAATCGCGGGGAGCGGCAAGGGAGCAAGTAAATCTTCTAGCTTTATAAAGGAAGTCATCAGGGTATTGGGTTTTAAATCCTATCCCAAACCAAAAGATTGCTTTAGGTAAGATAGATTAATCTCGCTCCCCCGCAGGTCATCTGGGGGGCGAATGGGTCCAAGATCAAATGAGCCGCGCGACCCAATAGCAACGGCCAACCAGTGCATGAAGTTTTATCAAATAATCTGCACTATTGGCAATGGCTAATTCTCATCTTATCGCCTCATATCTTTGAACATCTCTTCGACGTTCTCCATCACATCCTGAACTTGAATACTTTTCATACAAATGTATTCGTAATCCTTCCCTCCACATTTTGCTCTAGTAAAACAAGGATAGTGGTTGCAACTGTCCCTTTTGTGTACTAATTGGGAGTTTGCTGGCACTTTCCATACCCGGTCATCACTAGGACCAACCAGAATTATACTCGGAACGTTACAGGCATAGGCGGCATGACTGGACAAACTGTCAAGGCCGATCAACAAATCTATTTGCAAGAGTTTTTCAAAGAAGTCGTTGAGAGAGCCAGCCTGAATAGTTATGTCCCCTTCCTTTAAAATTCTGCCAAACTTCTCTTGGATGAAATTCTTTTCCACTGAGGCACAGAAGATCCAAACCACAAAATCCCTTTCCCGTAATTTCTCGCAGAGCAGGCACCACTTCTCAAAATCCCATAATCTGCATGCTTGCCTGGCCAGGGGATGAATGCCAATAATCTGAAGAGATTTTCTTACCCTATTTTCATTAATATTTTTTACATAGAGTTTGGGCGGCAGGAAATACTTACCCCCCAGGGCCTTAACAATAAAATGATTAATTTCATAGATATTTACAATATGTTCCGGAATAAGAATATGGTTATGAATTAAAAAGGTGCCCCCTTCCCTGATAAGATACTTAAATGGATGTCCCTTATCCCACATAACAGAAATATTTTTTTGTGGATTTATTAAAAACCCAATAGTATTTTCTCTAAAGTCACCAATGCTATTTAAACAAATATCGTACTTATTTTTCCGCAATCTTATCAATGAATGAAGAAAGTCCATGGAATGCTCGAAGCTGAACCTGTCACCTCGTAACATGGGAAGTTCGCCAAAATAAGCCTTATTAACATAAGGATTGTTCGCAAAGATATCTTTGAAGGAAGGTCTGGCAAACAGGTCGATTTTCATCTCAGGAAATGATTTCGCCAGGGAGATGACTAGGCTGGTCTTGATTATTGCGTCACCAAAACCACGGAATTCCAATATTAAGATCTTTTCATTTCCTTTGATCATATGAGAGATAGGTTCTTTATCAAGACTCAACATCATCTATCCTTGGTTAACATTTGGCGGGCGGCTGCGATCATCTTTATCTTTCCTGGGGCCTCCCAGAGTTCCTCCCCCGCCAGGCTATTTGGGAAGCGAAGGGGTCCAAGGCCCAATGAGCCACGCGACCCAGGTAGCAACGGTAAATCTGCCAGAGGAAATTCAGCCAGCAGAGTCCCTTAGGGTGAGTCCGGTTCTTTATTTGAGCCCTCCGGCATTCGCCCAAAGACCGGACCAGGCTCTGCCCGGTCAATCCGCCGCGCCGCATGCCGCTCACCGGGATTGGGACAAAATGTGTCTTAAGTCTCCTGCCGGCCCGCAGGTAGATTTCATAGTCTATGGCCAAGCGGAAAGTTTCGTCGAAGCCGCCCCATCGGTCAAAATATCTCCGATTCGTGAAGGCTGACGGATGGGGGATCAGGGAACTCCAGCAAAATTCCCGCCATTGCCAGGGACGACCCCAGATCTTTGCCAGGGGCAAAGGCCTGGGTTCTGCCTCTTGAGTCATGATGATGGTTTCGCCGAAAATCACATCCGCGTCTTGATGGGCAGTGAGATAGGGACCCATTTTCTCGACCACCTGGGAATCGAGAAAGTAATCATCGGCACTCAAAAAAAGAATCCAGGTGCCTTTTGCTTGCGCCAGCGCCAAATTATACGCATGGGATACGCCCTTATCCGGCCTGGTGTGCCAGTAGGCAAGATAGGAGGAATATCTATTGATGATGTCAACCGAGCCGTCCGTGGACCCACCGTCGATGATGATATACTCCAGATGAGGGTAAGTTTGGGCAATGACGCTCTGAATGGCGTGCTCCAGGTATCTCCCGCCGTTCAATACCACCGTAATGACACTTACCGGAGGGGCTTCTTCAGGGGACTCTCCAAACCCTGCCTGCGTGGGCATTTGCTCTTTCCTTCGTGGATGTCAAAGGAGCCCTAACCGCCATCAGACTCTCCAACCATCACCCGGGGATTAATATCCGTGAGAACTTGAATAACGCCATGGATCATCTCTTTTGTGGTAGTTACCCCCGGACGAAAACTCGGAAAGGTGAGGATGGGTTTTACAAAAATTCTCGCGGCCTGTTTTAAAGGCTCCTCAGCCCCCAGCCAGGATATTCCGGTTCCCACCCGATCGGCATATTCCCGGGCTGCGGCGAGATAAATTTTATATTTCCTCAAGTTGTCCGTCTCCATAGAGGGTTACCTGAATTGCGGCCCGGCCAGTCGATGTGAAGCGCTTTTGAGTCTAAAAGTCTATGAGATGCTCGACCCAGGTAGTAACGTCCTAGGTACCAAAAGAAATTTATCCAGGCCACCCAGGAGGGATGGGTTTTGGTCATCTGCTGGGCCTTCCTGCTCTCACGGGCGGCGCGGAGAATATTCTTGGCACTCTTACCGCCTTCGCGCATGCCGGACACGGCGACCGGAACCTGCCGGGCTTCCAAGGCCTTCCCGCCGCGCAGGTACAATTCATAGTCCATGGCCAGCCGAAAACCTTGATTGAACCCTCCCACTTTCTCAAAATATCTGCGATGGGTGAAGGACGAGGGATGGGGAATGGTGCAGAGCCAACGGAATTCCTGCCAGCGCCAGGGGCGGCCCCAAATCTGGCGCAAGGCCGCGGGTTGGGGGTCTTTCCGGCAGGTCAGGAAAATCGTTTCGCCGAAAACTACATCTGCCTCTTGATTAGCGATGAGATGGGGCACCATCAGCTCCACCACCTCAGGCCCCAAGAATAAATCATCGGCATTGAGGAAAAGGATCCAATCGCCATGAGCCTGAGCCAACCCCAGGTTGAAAGCGTGGGCTATCCCGCGGTCAGGTTTGCTGTGCCAGTATGCCAGCCGAGGCTCGTACTTGCGGATGATATCCACCGTGCCATCAGTAGAGCCACCGTCGATGATGATATATTCTAGGTTGCCGTAGGTTTGGCTAATAACACTCTGAATTGTCTGTTCGACATACTGCACCCCATTTAAAACTGTAGTGATAACACTTATCAATACATTATCCTCAGGGAATTTATGTGGCCTGTATTCTCGCATCTCCCCCACTTCCGTCCCTAAGTTGCCGTCATGCATCACGGATTTAATGGCAAGACCAAGTTGATTTCGATCTTTCAGATTCAAATCAAATAATAATGAGTCAATCTTTTGACCCCAACCTCGGGATGTACTCTCCATTTGATCCCCCTTGGGGGATGGCGCGCTCAACTGCCGCAAGCACTTCTTCGGGAGTAATGCTGTCCATGCAGTTGTTAGAGGGATGCAGACATCCCGATTGGTTGCACGGCGCACAAGGGTATTTTTCTTGATGATGAATTACCTGGGTAGATTCATCTAAGCCACCCCATCGTTCTATCATTGTAGGCCCAAATAACCGCACCGATGATATGCCACAGCCACTGGCGATATGAGCCGGCGCACTGTCTAAACAAATCAGAAGATCGAGATCGGCAATCTGTGGGACCAGCGATGTTAGGCTATGAGTTTCCACCTGTTGACAGACGCTGCCGCTGGCCCTATTAATTTCGGATAATTCTTCCTGTTCCGAGGAGCTGCCAATTAACGCAAGTTTATAACCATCCTGGCTGGCCAAATGTTTAACTAACTTTATCCAGCACTGGCTCTTCCACCTTTTGTATTCCCAGCCCGCCCCGGTATGAATCCCAATCTTTACAAAATGCCTGTGCGGCTTAGAGGTGTTTATATTAAAATAAGGCCTTTTAATGGAGATCTCTTTCCCCAATAATTTTTCGAAAAATTCTTTGTTTCTATAAAACTCCAACTGATTCTGATCACTTATTCTAATAAGATCTGTATAATATTTATCAGCGATTTTTTTCTGCCAGCTTTCCATATTAGTCAAGTCGCCATAATTACCAATCCTCTCTTTTGCCCCCGATGCCTTAATTATCGCGTCGCCTAAATAATATCCTCTGGAATATGTCGGCTGGAGCGCAACTTCAAAACCTCTCTGACCGATATCTTTTAATATCCGAAAGCGGTAAGGAAAGTCCCTTATGAACCTTCTAATATCAATCCAAATAAAATCATCGATAAAAATACTATCATAAGTTTCTGTCAGGTTTTTCCAAGCTATATTGCCGCACAGAGTAATTTTATACTTTTTATATTTATTGCTTTTCCTCAAGATTTCAATGAAATTTCTAAACAGAACATAGTCACCTATCGCATCAAGCCGGATTAGTAAAAGAGCATTTGCTCTATAAGTAATCGGTCTTTTTTCGGAAAAAAAATCAACTAATTCTAGTAAGATAAATTTCGATATTTTTTTAATAAATGAGACGCTATCTTTAAGATGCTTAATCATTTGGCCAACAACTTGATTTCATAAGTGAATATCTGCGGGCTGAGTTTGTGGAAGTAACAACCCTGCAAGAGCCTCGGAAACAGCGCGCTCATAGGTATCAAAAGTTTCCGATTGCAAGGAGAGCAAACGCTCTCGCTCTTGATGCCGGAAGGCCAGCAGATTTTCCAAATCCTCTTCAAGCTGATCCGCAGTTGAATCTTTGACATAATAATGGGGAAGCCCCAGGGCGGCCACCATGAGGAGACGGGTGTCCGCGCCCACGGCAACTGAAGGTATCCCCAGGCCAGCCAGCCCCACCGCCGCATGCATGCGGTTGCACAGAGCCACTTTGGCCGCGGCCACCTGGGAAAAATATGCAGCCGGATTTTTGGGCCAGAGGCGCGGCAGGCTCACGTCCATTTCCCCGGCCAGGTCATACTCTTTTTGATTATGGCAGATAAAAGCGAGGCGGTGGCGCTTCTGCAAACGCCCGATCAGGGTCTTGACGGTGTGTTGCCAGACGCCTGTATCAATGTTCTGGTCCCAGCCGAAATGGCCCCCGCCCTCCATATAATTAATCAAGATGGGCCCATCTTCCGTATCGCCAGCCTGGAAATCTTTGGCTGCCAGCAAGGCGCTGCACCGAATGTGCGGGACCTGGGCGCCCAGCGAGGCGCAGAGTCTCTGAGCCAGAGTATCCCGCACCGTGGTCAAGCGGCAGTAACCAAGGATGGCCTTGAGGTATTTGGCGTCCTCGGGATCGGTAATACTGATGGGCTGGTTTTCCCAGGCATAGCATGACCCCGCCGCCAGGTTAAGCACTGGAACGCGGCTGAAGAGGCGACCGACTACCTGATGCCACAAAGGACCGGCCCATTCACACCCATGGCAGCCGGGCCAGATGACCGGGGCCCCGCATTGCACAATGAGCTGGCAATCGTCAAAGCGGCTATGGCCGGCGCGATGAAATAGCTTCCCTAAAAAGGGATATGCATAGCGTTTGCCCCGAGGCAGCCATTCCGCCCAATGGCATGGATGCCACTGAGGATAGACGGTCATGGGCCGGTGTTTGTTCACCGGAACAAATTCGAGCTCTTGACCCTGGAAAACCTCGCGCAGAACAAGACAGATTCCCTCACGGATAAAATCGTCACCGATGTTTGAGTTAAGCGTGGTTATCAAGCCGATCCGCATAAAGTTGCCCTTGATAAACCGTTAGAGACTGGCCAAATTGTTAAACCTTTTTCATGACCAAACAAGCAAGATAAGGTTTGGTACATTTATCCAACGATTTCGGACTCGATAGAAAAATCCGGGCCAATATGGGAAACCAAAGTCCAAACAGAAGATTCTGATATCTGGAACTATTTATAAAATGCGCCAATCTTTTCTTTGGGTCTTTGTAGAAGAACCGCTCTTCAATAAAGTTTAACGAAAAGAGTTTTAAGCCCGAAGCCTGCACAATATTTTTCATAAGTAAATCATAATCATAAAACCTTTGAAAAAAGAGATATTCATCTTCTTTTCCTTCCCTCTCATAGACCCTTCCTTTTACATATTCTGCGAAGTATCCCTTTGAGAAAGGAACGGTAATAACAGCGATGCCCCCTGGAGCTAACACCCGCCCTATTTCGCTGACTGCCGGAATTTCTCCGTCTTTTTCCGGAGCAATATGTTCCAATACAGATACCGAGGTCACTAAGTCAAAAAAATTATCCGGATAGGGGAGAGACCGCGCATCTTGCAGAGAAAATATCACATTCTGAATACCTAAATAGTTTAAAGACCTTTTCACGAAATTTATTTCAGGTTCTATAATGTCGATGGAATAAATCTGCGTATCTTGCAGTTCCTTGGCAATGGTCAACGGCACCAACTTGGGGCTGCTGATATCCAATACTCGCCGGGGTTTGGGAAAATAACGATTAATAGCGTTAAAAACAAATGAAAATTCCCGCCACCGCACGTAATCTATGGGAGAAAAACGCTTGGTGAAATAATAAATCTCTCGCATCAATTTCTTGACCAAACTACAATCATCATTATCGAACCTGACATTCTCTAATGCAATTACTCGAAACCCGATTCTATAACTTTGCCACAAATTAACAGACAAGCCGCCACCCTTAAATTAAAACGTTACTGAGAAAAATAAGCGGTGCTCTAACGACATCTTATATTGCATTATGGAAGTCACCAGTTAATATTTAATAAACCGTTTAAACCGTTTAAGGAATCCCGTTTGGGCAAAAACTAGGTGCTGAAGATATTGCCGATCGAGGGGCTTATTCCGACAAATATATGGTGGATGCTTCAGGGGAAGCTCCATCGCCGCATACTTTACCGATGCCAATGGATTATCCGGATTAGCCGTGTGGGTTGAATCAGCGCCAAACCCGATATTGACTATAAGATTGCCGTGGGGAATAAGGCTCAGACCTGAGTGCATATGCTTCGCAAAGGCCCATTGATAGTCCCAGGTGTCGATCTCGCCCCGGTAAACCTTTTCAAATATATCTAATCGCCAAGAAATTTCTCTTCGCCCATCGCAAAAATAACAATACGCCTTTTCCTTTTTAACCAGAGGCCACAGTTTCATATCCACGTCGTAATACTGCCAGGCCCGGCGCCAAGAGGCCCAGCCCCAAATGGGCCCAAATTTTGAAAAATAGTAACTATATGGCAAAGATTGTTTCTCGTACAAGGCGTTGAACCCGCAGATCTGCATGATCCGGGTGTCATCGCGATACCTTTCTAACATCTCCTGGCAAAACCGAAAAAAGGTCGGGTGGGGTAGACAATCATCCTCCAAAATAATTGCTTCCTCCACATTAGCGAAAACCCAATCCAAACCGCTCGATACACGCTTCTTGCAGCCCAGGTTAATATCAGAGTAATTAGTCAGAACTTCACAATCCCAATCCACCAGCCGTTCAATAATTGCCCGAGTCGATTGGCATTTCTCTGGATCCTCTAGATGGTCTGAACGTGGTCCATCAGCAACGACCAAGAGCTTGGCAGGCTTGAATTTAGCGATTTCTGTTAACACCCGCGCGGTGGTCCCCGGGCGGTTAAAAATCAGAAAAGCAACGGGAGTGGCTAGTTTCCACTCAGCCATGACAAATCTCCATGGGCAAGATTACTATTTAATTTGCGCGCCGGACACTACTCAGCCAGGGCCTGGTCTAATCTGCGAAAGCGGGCCTGTCTTCCATCGATATCCATCCATCTGGCACTGGCTCAACGGGGATAGCACCGCTTCGGCGTTTTCTTTTTGATATTTAGAAATAAAACCGAGAGCAAGGGCTTCTTTAAGGAGATAATCGGAAATGTCCGTGGCCAAAACTTTTTTGCCTCTGCTTTGAATATATTGTGCGTCGGTTCCGTATCGCCCATCTCCGACCGTTAGCCAGGAAGATTCGGGATAATTTAACAACAACGGGGCAATTGTCCGATAAATACGCTGGTGCCTCCATGCATTTACCGTATCATCGCGCAGCCAGCACTCGCGCTGGCTCTCTTTTGGCCCACCTGCGGCGTAGTCTGCATAATGTATTTCATGTGCTTCATAACTTTTCTTCACGTGGTCCGTAGGCATGTAACTTCTCCAACTACCGCTTGTCTAATTTGCTTCGGCAGCACGCCGAATACTAGCGGCAATTTTCTTAATGGTCTCCTCGGGCAACGTATAAGTGGATGGCAGGTATAGTCCCGTCTCCCACAGGCGGTCGGCCACCGGACATGGCACCCGGCGAAAATCCGGGCGGGATTGCAGGCACGGCTGCTGATTCATCGGGCAGAAAAAGGTGCGGGTGTCAATCCCGTCCCTGCGGAGGCATTCCCTCAAGGCATCGCGGCTGATACCGAACTCAGGTTTGACCACGAGGGCGTACATCCAGTAAATATTTCGAGCCCACTCGCGCTCCACCGGTAATTGAATCCCGGCTAAATCAGCTAAATAACGATTATAAGTCTCTGCCACCCTGCGCTTTTCCGCGATGATCTTTTCGATCCTGGGCAACTGCGCCAATCCCAGGGCGGCCTGAAATCCGGTCAAGCGATAATTATAGCCGGCCAGCTCATGGCGGAATGGGGGTTGGGTAAACGCCAGATTGCGCAGCAAACGCAGGCGTTCGGCCAGTTGTTCATTATTGGTCACCACCATACCGCCTTCACCGGTCGTGATGACCTTGTTGGCATAGAAGCTGAAACAGCCCATGTCGCCAAAGCTACCGGTCTTGCGGCCGCGGCAGGTGGCGCCGTGCGACTGGGCGCAGTCTTCAATGACTATCAGGTTATGCTTTCCGGCGATCTCCAATAAACGATCCATATCTACCGGATGGCCGTATAAATGGACCGGAATAATGGCCCGGGTTTTGGCCGTGCAAAGCGGCTCAAGCAAATCCAAATCCAGATTCCAGGTTATCTTTTCCGCATCTACCGGGACCGGGGTCGCCCCATTATGAATTACAGCTAAGGCGGTGGCGATGATGGTACTGGCACTTATTAAGACCTCGTCCCCCGGGCCAATTTCCGCCGCAGCCACGGCCAGCTGGAGGGCGGCGGTGCCACTGGAAACCGCCACGCCATATTTGCAGCCGCAATAGGAGGCAAACTCTTTCTCAAATTCACCGATGGTTCGGCCAAAGGTACCCGAGAGCTCTCCCCGTTCAAGTGCTCCCACCACGGCCCGGACTTCTTCTTGGCCCACCACCGGCTCAAAGACCGGGATCATTTTTTAACCTCAACATACATTTTATCATTTCCAGGCTTCGCTGCCTGGCCTGGCTATCCGAAGCCTGCCATCCTCAACTTATGGAATTGCATCAGGATTTCTCCAGGATGTTAGGCAATTAAGGATTAACCTCCCGGTTTTCTAGTTATTACCAGATCTTTGGATATATCAGTGCCTTGGTTAACATGATTCCAGTTCTGTGCAGGGGTTTATAAAGGAAGCAGGAGAGGTAAGACGCCACCAAAAATGTAAAGCAACAGGCTACGATGGCTCCCATGGCCCCATATCTGGGGATGAGAATAAAGTTTAAAATAATGTTGATTATACATCCGAGAGAAACGGTCAGCAAGGAAATTTTGGTCCAGTTCATAGTAGTCAAAAAGGCCCCGCGCCCCACGCCAAGATTGGTGAAGATGCCCGCCCAGGTAAGAATTGCCAGCATGGGACCCGCTTTTCTATACGCTTCACCCAAAAGAAAATGGATTAGTTGGGTCGAGAAAATTGTAGTAATGATCGCGGCGACATAACCCACAAAGGCCATAAGATTATATAGTTTTTGTAACTTAAGGTAAAAAAGGGCCTCGCCAATCTCTTTCGCTTCCACAATGCTCGGCATGAACGAGCGCAGAATAACCATCGGGACCAGATACCATACTTCCACAAATCTATAAGCCACCGAAAAAATGCCCACCTCGGTGTTTCCCGCCAGTTCCCCTAAAATGAGAACGTTAAGCCTGGTGTAACCCATGATGGCCACAGCCGACAGGAGCAGGGGCCAGCCGTCGTTTATCAAGGACTTGGCGCGTCCCCAATTTGGAGCCCAGGCCTGCAACCTCAGGCCCTTTAACCGGTAGGCCATTAGCAGACCTATGGCCCCCAGGACAATTTCTGCCAATCCTGTCCAAGCAAAAGCGATGAGGGGAGCTGCTAACAGGATCAAAAGAACTTTAGCTAAAGCGACGATAATGAAGGCGGCGTTCTTGGCGAGAACCGGGAGCTTGGACTGCACTTGGGATTGGAACCATAAATCAATGGCATCAAAAGGACGAAAAAGCATCCCTGCGGCAACGATAGCGACGAACATGCAGGTGGTGGGGTCATGAGGCCGCAATACAAAGACAGCTTTCACGGTGACTAGAAAGGCCAGGACCCCTGTAAGAAATTTTAACACAAACGCGGTACCGAGTATTTCCTCCCTGGAAAGCGGGTCCCGGACGATTTCCCGCACCACAATGATATCAATCCCCAGGGCGGCCACCTCTCCGAAAAGGGCGACAAAGGCTGAGGCATAATTGAAAATTCCAAACTGCCCCGGTCCCAGATATCTGGCCAGCCAAACCGCCACCAAGAGACCGAGACCCATGCGCAGGAAGTGGTCGAAAAGCAACCACCCGATATTGCCGATAATCTTATGAAGAGCCACGCGCCCTTCCAGCCTTATGCGAATAAAGCCCGGTAAAAATTTTAACCAAGACAAATGGTGTTCCTGGCCCATATTAACCGCAAATATTCCAAGACTAACATTGATGGACTCGACAATGGCAGGTCATTTATCAATATATGGCTTTGATTCTTAAACAACAAAGCAGCATCTTATTAGAAGGTATTATTATTTTTCAGCTTCAGCATAAATTGATTCAAAATCTCTACATTTTGAATCAAGATTAGGGTCAAATTCCCTTATATGTACGTTCCTAAATCCCTTTGTTTTCAGAATATAAATGAGATTTTCTTCATCAAACATATACTTATGATGACCATCCATATAAGCCACATAATTTACATAGTCTATTTTTGTTGTGTTATTGTATGCGGGTTTGTAGCCAAAAAAATAATTTCTATCTAGGTGGTCAGACTTTAAATAGGTTTCAATATATATTCTTGCATTAGGAACACAAATCGAAAAATTTCCACCTGGAACGAGCACTCTTAAGCATTCATTTAAGAATTTTTGGCCTTCTTTGAATGAAAGATGTTCAAAAAAATGTGATGAGTATATCTTAGAAATACTTCCGTCTGGGAAAGGTAGTCCTTTTCTCAAATCCCAATAAACATCGCAATTCTTTGTAACATCTATTGTAATCCATCCATTTTCTCCTTTTTTATCCCCAGCACCAACCTCAATGTATATTTTATTTTTCCCTTTTAAAAGGCGTCTAATGCGGTATTTAGATAATTGATGCTTTGAGAAATTCCTATTCGTTTTTATGATATTCACCATTATGGGCAAATTCTCTTTAATGAATTTCTTGATTTCTAAAACCATATTCTTTCCGTGTTGGCCACCGCAGGCCAAAATGGTTTTCGGGACCTCTCACCCAGAGTTTAACCCCGAAAAGGTTCGGACAGCCGGAGAAATGAATTATGAGGAAATTCTCCCGTCAAGCGCTAAATTATAGCCAAGATTTCTAATAACCCCCAAGCAAAAGATTGTGAAGCCGAATGCCATGGTTGAAGTTTCATTGACAGGTATACTTAGATAAATAACCAAACCATAAATTAATATGGAAATAATAAAGAGCTTCAAGAATTCATAGTCATTTCTCTTTAATATCGACCAGATGCTTTTTAGGTGCAACATTTGAAAGATAATTAATAAAATTAAGGGCAGCACGCCTGATACCCTGACGATATCAAGCCATAAATTGTGGAACCACTTGGTCATCCCTTGCCGAGTGACATCTAATTTCCCACCCCCCAAGGGATATTCAAAAATATTATAAAAACCATTTGTCCAAAGCTCATATCTCGGAGTTTCTACGCCATGTTCAAATCGGTGCTCAAATATTCTTTTGAGCAGGTCAATGTCTAAGAAAACCATTAAAACAATGTACGTAACTGTAATTAAAGATATCAGGATACCTATCATTTTTAAATTAGCCGTCATTTTTTGCTTCCACAGCAAATATATAAATATCGCCAAAGAACATAATGCCAGAATCACGTAAGCAGTACGGTTTTGTAATATTGTATTCAAAATCAGACCGGCCAAGCCCAGCGATATTAAACCTAAGAGCAGCATTACCCTAATTATACTTTTAAAATGAAAAATCTCTCTCAGATGGTATCTCGATAAGGCAACAATGCAAGGTAAAATAAGAGCGATTAAAGTTGCCGTAAAAACACAGAATTGAAGTGGGTGCAATTCTGCATCAAACCAGACATGGATAAGTCCCCTGCTATAGATAATAAGAGGCCAGTTCTCCATAGTAAAATGGAAACAATATACAGAATATAAAAACATTCCCATTGAAAATGCGATAATTGCATATACACCATTGTTTGGCCAATAGGGAAGCTCCCGCCAGTTTGTATTGACCCCCAGGAGGTAGGCTGATTGTACCATCATCACATTTATTATGGCTCTTACGGGGCCCTCAGGGTAGTCAAATATTATTGCGATGGTAAAATAGGTAATTGAGAACATAAATAAGAAAAGGTTTTCTTTTAAAAAAATGGTATTCGGCCTTACCAGGAGAATCGCCAAACAGAACAGCATAATTACGGATAACTTTGGAACCATCAATCCGACAAATATTAAAGAGATTAACAATATCAGGAACTTAAACTTATTGAGGGTGCTTTTCCGGATGCCCAACCTCAACACCGGCTCGACATAGTACGATGAACTGGCCGCACTCAGGTTAGGATATTTTATGCTCATACCATTCCCGGGATAGATGGTGAGGAACCGCGAAGCATAAGGTCCTCAATTCAGCTGATGCCGCAGGGTCAAGCCTTGGGCGGCCAGAGGTGCAAAGTCGCCGCAACGTGGGTATTCATGCCGCCAAACGCGGCACCCGCTTCCAGGCCCTGGAACCCATCAAACAAGGGGTCAGAAAGGATAATCCAACTAAGATCACTAGGTTGCAGGCATAACCGCTAGGGTGATAAAGAGACCTTCAGAATACGTCTTTCTTATTTTTTTCGTTTTAAGGAAAATATCCTTTTAATTTTATTAAATAAATTTACCCAGGGCTGTAAATAAGAAGACAATAATTGCAGACGCCGGGACACCCCTTCCTGTCTTCGGACCTGCTGGGCATATTCATAAATAAAGGCGGCCCAGATACTTAGAAAGAAGACAACCATACCGGCCAGAAGAGCCGGCAAGAGTCGCAAGTTGGATCTTCGCTCCGGCGGGCTGGCACGATCAATAAATTGTACCGAAGCAAAAGTCCGGGTCGCATCCAGACGGGACAACTCTACCAGCTTGCAATAAAGCTGATAAAGCGTCTCTTGGAATTTACACTCCCGGTATAGGCGAAAATATTCCAATCCTAACCCCGGAATTTTGGAGGCTGCCATCATATATTCGGGTGAATCGAGATTTTGAGTTTCTTTAGTCTTTACGGCTTGCAGCTTTTCTTTTAAACTTCTTAGTTCGGTTTCCAGATGGATTACGTCAATGTTAGATGGGGTGGCGTGTTGGCGGGTTACCTGAATTTGCACTTCTTTAGCGTCAATTAAGGCCCGCAATTCTGCCATATATTGGAGCATGCCCTTGGCCTGGGCATCTATCTGGAGAACTCCGCTCTTTTCGGAAAAAGCCCGCAGGGCTTCCTCAGCTTTGGTGAAGTTCAAGTTGGCTTGATTCCGCTCTTGCTCCAGGAAACCCAGATAATTTTGGGCATCATCGCGGGTTAATCGTCCTAACAGCGAACCTAGCTCCTCCCCGAAGGCATTGGCGATGTCTGCGGCCCGCTGGGGACTCTTATCAACCACCTCAACAGTTATCACTCCATCCTTGGAGCCCTCGGTGATCTTAGTTTTACCCGCCAGGGCTTTCCGGGCGTCGTCGAGGGTTTCATTTGCATAAACCTCGCGCAAGTTAAACTTTTTAATAATACACTCCGAAATAGTGTCACCCAACAGCATGGTCACATAGACAGCGGAGGCAGATTTTAAACCCATGAGGCCTGAGGCTATGTCTCCCCCCGCGCCGGCGCCCAGTGCCAGCGGAGAGGACCCTCCCAGATTTTCCAGCAGTTGGCTGCTAACACTCAGGTTTTGATGGGGCGGTAACAAACGCATTCTGGCAGTGTATTTGTTAGGACGAATTAACATAATGAGGTAAACCAGCACCGTCACCGCAGCACTTAAACAAATAATCCAACGACTGTATTTGGCCAAGACGATTAAATAATCCAATATAACAGTCTTGTCCTCGGTAGGAAGGGGTTTAGAAATAGGCTCGTCCATAAAGATATTCTCCAAGTCTAAATAGTGGCCTGAACGTTTTTTAAGGTCTTAGATAAAAGGGAATCAGAGTCTTAAGTCGCTCCAGCTCAGAGGGTTTAAGGGAACTCCGAAGAAGGTCTCAACCGAATCTTATTTTGAAATGAGAATTTATTCTATAATCCTTACGTCTGTGTTGTCAAACCAAAACAAATATCTATAGAAAAATAAACCAGTTATATAAAAATACCTTCCGGGTTTATAAATGTACCGGATAATAACCCGCTTTTTCTGGTCCATTCTGATTTGGAGAATGTCGGCGAAGTGGGCCTGGTGGTTAAACTACTCCTCAATTTAACTCCTGAACATTCCCGAGCCGAAGAGAGAGCAGGCGTAAATATCCAGCCCGTAGCCGCGGCCGGTCAGAGTTTTCATGAGCGCCCGCAGGCTGGGGTTGATGGTCAGTGACCTTAAGGAAGCCACGATAGCGATCTTGGCCGGGACGGAGTTTCTCAAGCTGAGCACACCATGTCTATCAGGCTGTTTGTTAAGTGGTTAATTGGAGGGGGTTTCCCCTAGCAAGTAGATTTTAGGAACATTAAATCAAGTGACCAAACTACCACTCTGCAACCAAATGCCGCCATAAAAGTCGCTAATCGGCTCAGATTAAATTCTTAATTTAACTGTCTTGAATGTCCCAGGTTAATATCTTAAGTGTGCCGCAATGGCCTTGGCCTCCAATTTAGCTCCATAACTCGAGAGATGACAACAATAATCAATAAAGATTGTCCTGGGAGGGTCGCATTCAAACACCTTATAGAGATTAATATAGATATATCTCACTTTATTGTTTGAATGCCTTTTTACATAATTTTCCAAGGTATTATTAAGTATCTTAATAGCTATTATCATTTTTTCAGAAGTAATCTTAGAAGCATCTTTAGGTATTGTGGTGGGCAAAAGGATTATTTCGTTTACCCTGGAATCCAAAGAATAATTTAATTCGCTTATTGCCATTGCTCCTAAAATTAGCTATAATTTACTAAAATAATTAGCTAAATGGGGCAAATATTATGCAACAGGAAAGTCTGAGTCTCCTGGCATTTCAAAAAAGGTTTAG
>Ga0315282_10004481_pt1 | contig 24323 bp, 22 predicted proteins | sample YL17G07_20_MG_FD_203693 | JGI IMG/M metagenome (GOLD analysis project Ga0315282, IMG submission 203693) | Sediment microbial communities from Yellowstone Lake, YNP, Wyoming, USA - YL17G07_20 | ecosystem: Environmental > Aquatic > Freshwater > Lake > Sediment | place: USA: Wyoming | collected... | reverse complement strand
GGATCCCACGTCCTGGGGCTACAATCGCCGCACGAAAGACGGCGAGTACATGAGCCCGAATGGAGTCGTGGACTACCTGGTAGACGTGGTCAGCAAGAACGGCAACCTCCTACTTAACATTGGACCAAAGGCCGATGGAACCATCCCCGAGGTGATGCAGAGTTGTCTTCGTCGCGTTGGAGAGTGGCTGCGAGTGAACGGTGAAGCGATCTACGGCTCTCGTCCCTGGGATACCTACAAAGACGGTGATGTTCGATTCACACGCAAAGGCAACACGCTTTATGCGATCGCACTGGAATGGCCGGAAGAAGAGCTCAGGCTGACCTCGCTGGCGGGCAAAGAAGTGCTGAAGGTGGAGATGCTGGGTCTGAACGATCCCATAACCTGGAAACAATCCGGCAGGGGCCTGGTCATTGAACCCCCGGCAAAGCGCCCCTGTCGTTACGCGTACACCTTCAAAATCACGTGCCGGAACCTCTGAGCGCCGCGGGGAATGTCGCGACGGAGCACGCCGCCTGAAATGGAAAATGAGCTTTGAAAGATGGCCAGACGCTGGCGACAGCGTGTAGCCACGGCACGGTCGCGGTGCCGTGGGCTTTTCCCAACCATGACGAATCCACTTCTCTCGTAGCACGGCCGTCCCGGCCGTGGATTCTGGATACGTGTCCCCACGGGCGAGACGCCCGTGCTACATGGAATCGCGCACATGCCAAAAGGCGGCATGTATGCCCCACCCGCGGTCCCCTATGACGGAGCTCGACCCAGGCGCGGCGAGATGGCGACCTGAATCCAGGGAATTCCTTGACTGCCGCGAGAACTGCCGGATCACGGGCCGCTGCGGATTGTTCGAGATTTGGTTCGGGGCGTTCAGAGGAGTTCTTGACGGTCTCCGCTCAAAAGCTCAATCGCCGTGGTGTCCAGGCCGAGTTGCTGGTTCACATTGCGGATCTGGAGGCGGTAGGCTTGGTCGAGCCCGCCCTTGATCCTCTCAATGCCGCGGAAACCCAGCCTCCCCGCCCAGGCCCGGAGACGCGCGAGCAGGTCCAGGTTCACAAGCTGCGCCTCGGCGCCACGTTCCGACACTTCCATGAGGTCGCGCAGCAGCGCATACCCCATCTTGAGGGTCTCCTCGAAGGTGTCGCGGTTCTCCGTCAGGGCCTTGGTCGAATCAAACAGGAGCTTCCAGTTGATGGGGGCCTGAGGGTGCTGGGGCTGGGCAGCCACGCCCTCCAGGAAGTCCAGCCAGGGCCGGCGGCGGAGCTCAAACTCGGCGATGTCCAGGGCCTTGGCTCTGGCCACGCTCCCTGCCGCCACGCGCGCGGCGAGCGCCCGCTGCCGGGAGGTCAGGCGCCGTTCCTCGCTCAGGAGTTTGCTGATGATCGCCTCTTCCACCGGCACAAACGGCACGCGCTGGCAGCGCGAGCGGATGGTCGGCCGCAGCTCGTAGGCGTTGGGGCAAATCAGGATGAAAGATGTGGTCTCCGGCGGCTCTTCCAGCACTTTCAGCAGCAGGTCGATGGCCTGCCAGTGAATAGCTTGCGCCTGGTCCAGCACAAACATACGCCGCGGAAACTCGAAGGGCCGCGTGTAGGCGACATTGCGCAGTTGGCGGATTTGCTCGATGAGAATATAGCGCGTCAGGGGCTCGATGAGTTGGAGGTCGAAGTAAACCAGTCCTTCCACTCGCCTCTGGCTCTCTTTGATTTCCCGGCGCCGGGCGAGGTCCTCGCGGCTGGCGGCCAGCATCTCTTCAGCGTTGCGGCAACGAGGGCATTCGCCACAGAAATCGTCCTTGCGCCGCTCGCAGTTCAGCGCTTTGGCCAGCATCAGCGCCAGGGTCTTCTTGCCGACGCCGTCCGGCCCGGCAAAGAGCAGCGCCCCGGGCAGACGGCCGCTCGCCAGCATGCCGCGTACCACGGCGACGGCCTTCGTGTTGCCGAGGAATGAGTCAAAACCCATGTCAGTCGGGGCTGGGGCCTGGGGTCAAGGCATCAGGTTCTTCATCCCTAGCTCCAGGTCCCTAGACATTAGCCCCGCGTTCCCTGCCGCGTCGATGCAGGAATCCGGCTACCAACGCCCGGATCTCCGCCTGGATCTCTTCGACCGGCCGGTCCGCCCGTACCACCTTGACGCGCTGCGCGTCTTGCCGGGCAAGGGCCAGATAACCGGCGCGAACCCTTTCATGGAACTTCAGGCCTGCCGATTCGAACCTTCCCCGCTGGGAGTTGCGGCGAGTTTCCCGCCCCTGGGCTCGCCCCAGCGCCACTCGGGGGCTCAGGTCGAGCAGGATGGTGAGGTCAGGTTGGGTTCGGCCGCAGACGATGCGATCGAAGGCGCGGACGGTTTCTGCTCCCAACTTTCGGCCGTAGCCCTGGTAGGCCAGGGAAGCGTCGTTGTAGCGGTCGCTGACCACAATCTGGCCCCGCACGAGAGCGGGGCGCACAATTTCCTCGAGGTGTTGCGCGCGCGCCGCGTACATGAGGGCCAGCTCCGCCAGAGGCGTGAGCTTTCCGGTGGCCAAGGCCAGCAGGATGCTGCGAATCTGCTCCCCCACCCGGGTTCCGCCGGGCTCGCGTGTCGCACGCACCTGATACCCGAGCTTTCGCAGGTGCTTGGCGAGCAGGCGAAGCTGCGTGCTCTTTCCCGTGCCGTCAATTCCCTCGAGCGTGATGAAGATGCCGCGGCGCATCAGTTCGTCCTTTGTCCCTAGTCCGTGGTCAGTTGTTCTCGGCTTCGCCGTGTCAGTCCGTGTTGTCAGGCAGCCAGCTCTTCTTCGTTCTACAACGCACAACGGACCACGGACAATCAGCCAATGCATCTTAACATTCGATGTTCTGCCGTCACAAGTTTCCGGCGAATGGTAAAATGCCGCGCGGTATTCCGGTGGCCGTTGTGGACATCAAAGAAAATATCGCGCGAGTGCTGGAGCGGATCGCTGCCGCCTGCCTGCGCTCGGGGCGCCGTCCCGAGGAAATGAGGCTCGTAGCCATCTCGAAGACCGTGCCGCCGGAACGCATCCGAGAAGCTTACGAGGCCGGTTTGCGCGAGTTCGGCGAGAACCGCGTCCAGGAGGGCAAGGCCAAACGGCCGGCGCTTTCGGACTTGTCCGTCACCTGGCATCTGGTGGGTCATCTCCAGACCAACAAAGCCAAGGCGGCCCGGGAACTCTTCCACTGGGTGCATTCACTGGATTCGCTTCACCTTGCCGAGAAGCTCCACCAGGCGGCTCCAGCCTCGGGGGAACGGCTGCCGGTCCTGATTGAGGTGAATCTCGGCGAGGAAGCGAGCAAGACCGGCGTTCGGGCGGCGGAGGTCCTGCCACTTGCGGAACAGGTCAGCCGGCTCGAGGCCCTGCAACTTTGCGGGTTAATGGTGATCCCGCCGTTTCTCGGCAACCCTGAGCAAGTGCGTCCCTATTTCCGGCGGCTTCGGGAATTGGCCAGGGAGATCGAGTCGAAAAACTTGCCGGGCGTCTTCATGCGGGAACTTTCCATGGGCATGAGCCACGATTTCGAGGTGGCCATCGAAGAGGGCGCGACCATGGTGCGCGTGGGGACAGCAATCTTTGGACCGAGGTAGGGGAGGGCTTGCCCCTCCCGTTTCCCTTTTTGCTGGAGCACCATAAAGTTGCTCCCCAACCAACAACGATGAAGCCTGATTTCCGTATCGAGCGGGAAAACGTTTCGTTCTGGGTGAAAGTCAAGCCTCGGTCCGCGCGAGAACGGCTTGCTGTGGATTCTACGGGAGACTTTCGCCTGGAACTCCACGCGCCACCCGCGGAAGGTCAGGCTAACGAGGCGTGTGTTCAGTTTTTCGCGCGCACCTTGCGTCTGCCACAGGCCTGCGTGGTTATCCTTTCTGGTCAGAAGTCGCGCCGCAAGCTCATCCGCATCACCGGGCGGTCGGCGGAAGAGACCATCGGGCAGCTCAAGGCGCTGGCGGGACAGAGAAGTGCCAGGAGGCCATCGTGAGCTTCAGCCAGCGGCTCGAGGAAATTCGCACGGGGTTCGAGCGCCCATTCTGGGTGGCCAACAGCACGGAGCTTTTCGAGCGCCTGGCATACTATGGGGCGACCGCGGTCCTCGCGATCTATCTGAGCGAACAGCTCCATTTTTCGAAGGAACTCACCGGCTGGATGATCGGCATCTTCGGATTCGTTGTGTGGTTTCTGCCGGTGCTGGGGGGCGCGCTGGCCGATCGCTTCGGTTTCCGTCGCGCGCTGCTGTTTGCCTACCTGGTGATGACGATCGGTTATTTCCTCCTGGGTTCGCTCTCAGCTCCCTGGATGCAAGCGGCTCGCCGTGCTGTCGGGGACAAATGGCTGGTGCTGGGCATCCTGATGATCCCCGCTCTGGGACCCGCAGTGGTGAAGCCGTGCGTGGCGGGGACGACGGCTCGCGCGTCCGCAGAGAATGTCCGCTCCCTCGGCTATTCGATTTACTACACGCTGGTGAATATCGGTGGCACCCTGGGACCCGTCATGGCCTGGCTGGTGCGAAAGAGGCTGGGACTGGGCATGGAAAACGTCTTTCGCGTTTCCGCCCTCAGTGTGTTTTTGATGTTCTGCGTGACGCTCGTTTTCTTCCGCGAGCCGGCGCAGTCGGGCGAACAAAAGGTGGCGAGCGTCGCTGCCGCCATCAGGAATATGTTCGTGGTCCTGGGCAATCTCCGATTCGTCTTGTTCCTCGTAATTTTTTCCAGCTTCTATGTCGTCTTCTGGCAGGAATTCGTTTCCGCGCCGATGTTTTTGCGGGGCTATGTGGATTCGAATGCCAACGCCGACCTGCTGCTTTCCATTGATGCGCTCACGGTGATCTGCTTCCAGATTCTGGTCAGCTATCTGACAAGAAAAATCCCCTCCTTCTCCGCGATGACGCTGGGGCTTCTCATCTCGAGCCTGGCCTGGCTGATTCTGGCCATCCACCCGACGACGAGGGGATTCATCGCGGCGCTCGTTGTCCTGGCCCTCGGCGAAATCACCCAGTCGGCGCGCTACTACGAATATATTTCCCGGCTGGCGCCTTCCGGCCAGCAGGGACTCTATATGGGCTACGCTTTTCTGCCCATCGCCATCGGGTATTTCATCGCCGGGCCGCTGGGCGGCTATTTGCTCCATTATTTCGGGGATGTCGCGCACCGGCCGCAGCAGATGTGGTGGGTCGTGACGGGAGTTGGGATCGCCGGCACGGTGCTAATGGTGGTTTACGACAGGGTTTTCAAGCCGGGTGAAGCGCAAGGCTCTATCGAGGCGGACTGAGGTCCGTTAGCAATTGAACTGGCTGGGGAGCTTCTAGGCGTAAGGGCACGGCTTCAGCCCTTTAGGGCTTGGTGGAAGGGCACGACTTTAGTCGTGCCGACACCGGGCAGATGGATGAAGGGGCTTTAGCCCCTGGTGAAAGGGCAGGGGGGAACCTGTCCCGGTAGAGCCGGGAGCCGTGCCGCAAATTCCCGCATGTTAACGATGGAGCTTTAGCTCCTGGCGTAAGGGCACGGCTTCAGCCGTGCCACAAATTGCCGCATGTTAACGATGGAGCTTTAGCTCCTGGCGTAAGGGCACGGCTTCAGCCGTGCCACAAGCGACAGTCAACCATAGTTTGTGGGGCTTTAGCCCCTGCGGGAGGAACATGGCTAAACCGACGCGCGCCCCCCAATCTTGTAGATGCTTCTTTGTTACCTCATCCACTTGGGAACGACGCCAATTATTCCGTTCAGAGCCAATGGCGAAGTTGTTCCTTCAAGTGTTGTTTCACTATCGCGGCGAAGGCAAGTTTCTGCTTCACGAGTTCGTTCTCATGCCGGACCACTTCCATCTGTCGATCACACCTGATTCGACGATCACGCTTGAGCGCGCCATCCAGCTCGTGAAGGGCGGATACTCATTCCGTGCCAGCAAGGAACTGGGATTCAAAGGCGAGATCTGGCAGCGAGGCTTTACGGACCATTTGATTCGGGACACGCAAGACTTGGAGAAACACAGGAGCTACATTCGAAATAATCCGGTGATCGGTGGGTTGGTGGGCAGAGCGGAGGAATATCCTTATTGTTCGGCACGGCCTGGGTTCGAGTTGGACTTGCCTCCGATAGACCTCAGGGGCTAAAGCCCCGGAAGAGGAGAGCGGGCGCCTTTTCGGCACGACTAAAGTCGTGCCCTTCCACCAGGGGCTGAAGCCCGCTTCCGGAAGGGGCCGGAGGAATCATGATTGAATTGAACGATGAGGAATTGCTTCTGCGGCTACGGGTATTTCATCGCCGAGCCGCTGCGCGGCTAGAGGATTTCGAGCGGACGGTATCTGTCCCGTTGGAATTCATTAGCATCTCATTCGACCACGAGAGAGACCGTCTAATGCTATGGATCGAACCCTCTGCCCCTAGATGAACCAAGGTCATTTAGATCGTTAGTTGGGGAGGACGGCACAATGGATATTTCTGCGATCCGAGCGGAACTACATAAGGCGGATCTGGACGGCTGGCTGTTCTACGACCACCACCGGCGTGACCCCATCGCTTACCGCGTGCTGAAGATCAATCCGGCCATGTGCACGCGGCGGTGGTACTACCTGATTCCCGCCGAGGGCGAGCCGGCCAAACTCGTCCACCGCATCGAGAAGGGAAATCTCGCCGGACTGCCTGGAATCGAGCTCCAGTATTCTTCGTGGAGCGAGCAGCGTGAGAAACTCAGGAAGATTCTGGAGGGCAAGAAAAGGGTGGCGATGCAGTATTCGCCGCTCAATGACATTCCTTATGTGGGCTTAGTAGATGCCGGAACGGTCGAGCTGGTCAAAAGTTTTGACGTGGAAGTTGTCTCCTCTGCCGACCTTGTGCAACTGTTCGAGGCGCGCTGGTCGGATGCGGCGCTAGCGTCGCACCTTGCCGCCGGGAAGGTCGTCCACGCCGCGGTGCGCGCGGGATTCGCAATGATCGGTGACGCGGTGCGATCGGGCAAGAAGATCAGTGAGTTCGACGTGCAGCAAGAAATCATGCGCCTGTTTGACGCCCACGGGATCACGACCGACGAGGCGCCGAACGTCTCGGTGAACGGAAACAGCGCCAACCCACATTACTCCCCCACGCGCAAAAGCTCGCAGCCCATCCGCGAAGGAGACTTCGTGCTTCTTGACGTCTGGGGGAAACTGGCAAAGCCGGGCTCGGTTTATTTCGATATCACTTGGACGGGTTATGTGGACCAAGGGGTTGCCGCGATCTACGGGGACGCCTTCAACATCGTTCGCGAGGCGCGTGATGCGGCCATAGACCTAGTGCAGAGCGCCATGCGGGCAGGCCGGGGAATCCACGGATACCAGGTGGACGATGCCGCTCGCGGGGTCATCACGCGCCACGGCTACGGCGATTTCTTCATCCATCGCACGGGGCATTCCATCGGCGAGGATGTCCACGGGAACGGCGCCAATATGGACAATTTCGAGACGCGCGACCACCGAAAGATCATCCCACGCACCTGTTTCTCCGTTGAGCCGGGAATCTACCTTGCGGAATTCGGCGTGCGCAGCGAAGTGAACGTCTTCGTCGAGGAGTCTGACGCGTGGGTGACCGGCGAAATCCAGCAAGCGGTTATTCCCATCCTTGCCGCTTCGCGCTGAGGTGTGTTAACTTGGTTAATTGGTATTATACCTTCACGCGCCGGAGAGGGCTCTGGCCGGTGCGTGCTGGATAACACGTCCCAAGTTATGGCGAAGCGAGCCGTTGAGGAAGAAGTAGCTGTCCAAGCGAAACCCGCACTTGGCCTGCTGATCCGTATCTGCGTGGCCGGATGGCTGATTCCAGGATTCGGTCATCTGCTCCTGGGACGCAAACGGCGCGCGCTGATCCTGTTTGCTTCCATCCTGGCCATGTTTTTGTTTGGCCTGGCGATGCAAGGGCAGTTCTACTCGTACCAGTCAGCTTCCTATTTGCAGACGCTCGGCTGGCTGGGCGAAATGTGTGTGGGGTTGCCGATGGCGGTAGCCAAGTTTTTCGGCTACTCGGGCGGCGACCCGTTTTTCGTTAGTTCCGACTACGGCACCGCCTTTCTCGTGAGCGCGGGCATGCTCAATGTCCTCGCGGTCTTGGACGCCTTTGACATCGCCATGGGGCGAAAACCCTGAGGGAATTGAGTGATTGAGTCATTGAAGATTGCCGGCCAGAGCGGCGAGCTCCTTCGAGTACACAATCACACAATCGCTCAATCACACGATCCCTCAATGGCTCAATAACTGAAATGGCCCTTTCCCACTTTCCCGCGATGGTGCTGTTCTCGTTCCTGGTGTCCGTAGTGTTTGGCGCCCTCAGCAAAGACACGCCTCGCGCGCGATTCATTTACGGCGCCAAGGTGTTCGCTGGCTTCCTTGGAGTGGCCCTGGCGCTCGGCTGGTTGATGTATTTCTTCCCCCGCTGAAGCGGCCAAGCCAAATTCGAAAATCGAAAAGCGAAACTCGAAATTCGAAAATCGAAACTCGGATTCAGAGCTTTTAGCTATCAACGCTCAGCCATCTGCGAAGGGCTCGGCATTCGGGCCTCGGAAAAAGATAGAAAGCAACGTTAGAGCCCGTTTTAGCAACTCCCTAATCCCTAATTCCTACGCCGTAATCCCTGCTCGCTTGACTTCGGTCTAGTCACGCCTTAGAGTAAGTCGCACTTAATGGATATTTCGTCCGCACAGCGCAAGTTCCTGCTGACGGGCGCCGCGCCTTGGTGATGCGGAGGCCATCGTCATGTTTGTGCTCTTAGGGGTTTCGGCATTCATTACCTTTCTTGCCATTGCGGCTTTCGGGTTCGTGTTCTTGCTGGCAAGCGCGATCCTCGGAGACCTCTTCGAGCATGGGGATTTTGCGCATGATGCGGATATCCACGGGGGCGGACCCAGCATCCTGAGCAGCCGGATCCTGAGCGTGTTTGTGACCGCTTTCGGCTGCTTTGGCGCCATCGGCATTCACCTCGGTTATGGCCTGGGAGCGAGCACCGCCATGGGCTTTGGAGGCGGTTTGGCCTTTGGGGCGGTGATCTACTTCTTCGCGAGCTTCCTGTACAGCCAGCAGGCTTCCAGCCACGTCGTGGTCGGGGACCTGGTGGGACGCACGGGCGAGGTGAGCGTGGCCATTCCCAAGGGAGGCCTGGGACAAGTCCGCTGCACGCTGGGGGACACCGTCGTGGAAAAGATCGCCCGCGCGAAGGACAACGAGGAAATTCCAGCAAACACGTCGGTGAAAATCGAGGCGATTGTCGGCGAGACCGTTCTGGTGCGGCGCACTGAGTAAGTTCACGGAGGGGCTTGCTGCGCCGCCGCAGAGGCCCTCGGCCAGTGAGTTTGTCTAAACGACAGGAGAACCGTCATGCCAGTCCAACCTTTTGTGATCTTCGTCGCGGTGATCGCGGCACTGGCGCTGCTGATCGCTTTGTCCCGCTTCGCCAAGAACTACATCAAAGTCCCGCCCAACGCGGTGGCCATCTTCAGCGGTCGCAAGCACAAGCTGGCCGATGGCAAGGTGGTGGGATACCGCATGGTGAGAGGGGGTGCGGCTTTCAAATGGCCACTCCTCGAACAGGTTGATTACCTTTCTCTGAATGTCTTTACGATTCCGCTCGAAATCAAGCGCGCCTACACGTTGAAGGGCGTTCCGATTTCAGTGAAAGCGGTGGCCAACGTCAAGATCAAGAGCGATGACCTCTCGCTGAGCGCCGCCGCCGAGCGCTTCCTGGGGATGAGCCATGACCAGATCCAGAAGGTCATTTTTCAGACCCTGGAAGGTCACCTGCGCTCCATTCTCGGCACGCTGACCGTCGAGGAGGTCAATAGCGATCGCCAAAGCTTTGCCCAGAAGTTGACCTCCGAAGCCGCCGTGGATCTGGCGCGGATGGGCATCGGGGTGGATGTGCTGACCATCCAGGACATCAGCGACGAAGAAGGTTACCTCGACGCGCTGGGCAAGAAGCGGACGGCGGAGGTGAAGCGCGATGGAACCATCGGCGAGGCTGAGGCGACTCGCGACGCCAAGATCAAGTCCGCCCTGGCCATGCAGGAAGGGGAGAAGGCGAAGTTTGACGCCGACGCCAACATTGCTGCCGCGTCACGCGAGTTCCAGGTGAAGCAGGCATCGTACCAGGCGGAGATCGAGACGGAGAAAGCCCGAGCTGCCCAGGCTGGCCCGCTTTCGGAAGCGAAGGCCAAGCAGGCCGTCGTAGCCGAGCAAGTGCGGGTGGAGAAGACGCGCACGCAGGAGCAGATTTCCGTCCAGGAGCAGGAAGTCCTGCGCAAGCAAAAGGAACTGGAGGCTACGGTCGTCCGGCCGGCGGAGGCCGAGCGGCAGGCGGCGATTGTGCGCGCGGAAGCGAAGAAGCAAGCGGCTATCCTGGAAGCTGAAGGCCAGAAAGCGGCCCAAATCGCTCTGGCCCAGGCACAGCAGGAAAAGCTGAAGCAAGAGGGCTTCGGCCGGGCCGCTGCCGTGGAGGCGGAAGGCCGCGCTGAGGCCGCCAAGATCGAAGCCATGGGCCTGGCGCAGGCGCGCGCCATCGAGGCGCAGGGTGTGGCGGAAGCGCAGGCCATCCTGAAAAAAGCGGAAGCCTGGAAAGAGTTCAACGACGCGGCCAAACTCCAGACCATCCTGGAAAAACTTCCGAGTGTTCTGCAAGCCTCAGCAGGTATCTTTGGAGCCGTCGCCGCGCCCCTCGGCAACATCGATAAGGTGGTGGTCATTGAGCAGGGCAATAGCAGCGGTGGTGACTCTACCGGTGGCATTGGGCGGATTGCGCGCGCCGGCCCGGCCCTGGTGTTCAGCTTGCTCCAGCAAATGCAGGCGCTGGGATTGGATATTCCCACCGTGCTTTCTCAGCTCGGCGCGGGCGGTGGAACGCTGGCCGCGGCGGTGAAGCCCGCCGTTGAGGCCCCGACCGTGTCCCCGGCCTCGTCAGCCACACGGGCAGAAGGGGGGAAGAAGTAGACGGCAGACAGTAGACGGTAGACGGGAACCTGTCTTCGGGGGCTTCTGCGGCATTACGGCTGTGAATTGACTCTTGAGTTTCTGCTCTCCTGAAAAGGAACACACGATGCCTACCTCGCAGCTTTCCTCCAAACTGAATCGCTCCGAAACGGACGTGCTGGTGGTCCATTGCAGCGACCATCGTTTTCAGGGTGGCTTTTATGAGTTCCTGAACCTGAAGTTGAACCTCAACGAGAACTACGACCTGCTGGTGCTCCCCGGCGGGCCCCAGTGCCTGACGCTGGTTGAGTACCTGCCAAAGTTCTCCTGGGCCGGTTGGAAGTGGTTCCGTTTCCTGGTGGAGGCGCACGACCTCAAGCGCCTGCTCTTGATTCAGCACCAGGACTGCGGCTGGTACAAGGAATTGCCCTTCCACCTGCACGCTTCGGTGGAGCCGCGCCTCCGCCAGGAGGAAGACCTGCGGCGCGCCCGGCACGCCCTGGCGAAAGATTTCCCGGACTTGAGCGTCGAACTCTACTATGCCGGTTGGGATTCGAACGACCAGATCACCCTCGACGCCGTTTCAGCCTGATGCCGACCAATCTTCAAATCGCGCAGAACGGGGTCATGGTGTTGCTGATGGGCCTGCTGATCGGGCTGGAGCGGCAGCACTCGCAGCGGGGAGATGAACCCCTTTTCGCAGGCGTGCGGACCTTTCCCCTGATCGCCCTGATCGGCTTCCTCTCCGGGTTGCTGACCAAGGCAGGTTTCGTCTGGGTGCTGCCGGTGGCCCTGGCTGGCGCCTGCGCCATCATTGTGACCGCCTACGCGCTCACCGCCGGAGGGCCGCACAAGGGCTCCACCACCGAATTCGTGGCTGTCTTGACATTCATCTTCGGGGCGCTGGCGGCGCTGGATTACCTGATTCCCGCCGCCACCTTCGCCGTCCTGACCACGCTGCTCCTTTCCATCAAAGCGCCACTGCACAAGCTCGCCGAGAGAATCCGGGAAGAGGAACTCTACGCCATCCTGAAATTCGGGATCGTCACGGTGATCGTTCTTCCCCTTCTCCCCAACCGCACCTTTGGGCCTTTCCAGGTGCTCAATCCCCTCCTGATCTGGTGGATGGTGGTTTTGATCTCGGCGATCAGCATGGTGGGCTACCTCCTGATGCGCCTGCTGGGCGCCAGGCAGGGAATCGCCGTCACCGGATTCCTGGGAGGGCTGGCGTCCAGCACGGCCGTCACTTTCGGCCTTTCTCAGAAGGCGCGCGAGGCGGAGGGTTCCTTGGCGAAGTTTTTCGCGTTGGGGATTGTGATCGCCTCCACCATCATGTTCTTCCGCGTTTTGTTCCTGACGATGGTGATTTACCCTGGCTTGGGGAAGGCCCTGGCTCTGCCCATCGCGGTTCCTGCCTTGGTGGGAGCCGGCGTCGGATTATTCCTCTGGATGAAGAAGGGCGCCCAGGGGGAAGCGGCGCTGCAAGTCAGGAATCCCATGGAGCTGGGCAGCGCTATAAAGTTCGGGCTGATCTTTGCTGCCGTCCTGTTTGTTTCGAAAGCAGCCTACCAGTATTTTGGTTCCCCGGGTGTTTACGTGGCCGGAGCGCTGGCTGGTATGACGGACGTTGACGCCTTCAGCATTTCCGCCGCGCGCCTGGCTCGTGAGAATGTGTTGGCGGTAAGCACCGCCAACGCTGCGATCCTTCTGGCCTGTGCCATGAACACCCTGGTGAAGGGATGCATCGCCGCCCTCCTCGGCGGAGTAGCACTGCGCCGGGTCATCCTCCCGATATTCTCCACTCTGTTGTTGGCTGCGATTATGAGTTTTTTTGTGGTGGCGAACTCCTGAGCGGTACCCTATCCACCCCAATATATTCTGGCCTGGGAGATCAAGGGAAAACTTCGAGTGACCGAAGAGCCTTGCGGGGTGGATTGCGCAATCTCCGAGGACGGTGGCCATGAATCGGGGAATTCGTGGGAATGACTGGAAGGAAGTGGAGCCGGCGAGCGGACTTGAACCGCTGACCCTCGGTTTACGAAACCGATGCTCTACCGACTGAGCTACGCCGGCCCCGCGACACAAAAATGCTCACCCAGGCAAGCCAGCGTCTCCGCCAAACCCGTGGGTGAGCATTTTCGGAGGAGAATAGAATGACGGACGCGCCCCGCCACCTAAACTCGCAGCGAGTCTAAGAAAATCCAATTGGCTATGTCAAGGAAATTCTCAGATTTTTTTATTGCAAATAAATGCTTTAGCCTTAGAGACTTGCAGACTTGCTGGTCAAACTCGATGGGGAATTACGCGCAGCGCGGGAGGGGGCGAAAGCAAGCCCCCCGGCAAACATTAACTTACTGATTACAAGAGGCTTAGTGCCGGTTGGGGGGTGTCTGACTGAAGCCTCGCTCTGTAAGCGAATGGTTTCAGGTAGGTTATATTCACTTCAGATTCAGCGTGATAATAGACCCTTCTGCTGGGTGTCCCCACGGCGATTCAGGGAACCACCTCGCCGCCACTCTTCGCGACAGCACAATGAGCAATCCACCCACAATAGCGAACATCATAAGCAAAAGGACCAGCGCTGCGTTGCCCAGGATCAGTTCCAACAGTTGAATTGAAAACGGCTTGTCACCAGGATAGAGCTCGTCCCAACTGATTTGATTCGAGACGGTGAACTCATCCATAAGCTTCCCTGCGGCGGCGGGGGAATCGGAATTCAGGACCATGAAAACAAATGAGCCCGATCGCCTTCCGTAGAGAGAGCCCTCGCCATGATCCTGGTTGACCCCCAGGAGTTTCTCCATCACCCCGAATTGCCGGCGAGCGATCTGCGGGGTGGGATAACTGACGACCAATATGGTGGAGCGCGCATGCCCGGCCTGGTAGTCTGCCACCTGCGCCTCCGCGCCCTGTGTAAAGCCTATCAAGTCGGTGCGAAACGAGGGAAGCACGCGACGGGCTACCTCCAGTCCCTGAAGGAACTTCTCAGAACCAACCACCAGGCCGGTGGTGGGCATGGGAGATGGCAAACCCGCCAGGGCCTGCTTAGAGGAACGTGTACCAGCGATGAAAATCATAAGCGCGCGAAAGTCATTGTCAGAGACCTGGGTGTTGCTCGGCCGCGTGACCCAAATGAAGAAGCGCCCGCGGGCCATCAAAGCGCCCTCCGGCCCGCTCACGGTGAGTTGCATGCCCTTTTCCGGGGTCAGCTTCTCGTTCTGATAGTAGGTAAACAATCCGTAGGCGGAGGAGGCGTCCGAGGCCTCCTCGACGAAGACGTCGATCATCTGCCTGCCTAACTGGTAAGTTCGATGTTCCAGTGATTTCACTCCGTATTCGCGGTCCACAACGGGGTCGCCGCCGTGTCGGCGAACCTCATCCAGGCTCACCGTCAAAGCACTCGCCTGTCGCCAGTTGGCGGCAGGAACCAGGGGGATGACCGAGGGCCCCTGTGCCCAGGCCAGCGGGAGCGCCGCGAGGAGGGAGAAGAGAATCTGGAGTGGCATGGTAAGCGCGCGGCTCATAGCCACAAGGATATCAAAAATTGGGGGGGTCTGCCGCCGGGGATTCCTGCGTCGAACCCTCTCCAGACCGATCGCCCGGGGTACTTTTCTGCGCGACCTTGACCCCACCCAGGGTGTTCATGTATCGCACCACACCCTGGTAGAGCGCCTCGGCTATTCTCTGTCGATACTCCGGCTTTTTCAACAGGCGTTCGTCGCGAGGATTGGTGAGGAAGGAGATTTCCGCCAGGATGGAGGGCATGTTGGCGCCGATCAGCACCACGAAGGGAGCTTTCTTCACGCCGCGGTCTTTCTGATCGCGGCTGGCTTTCACCAGCCGGTTGTGCACTTCCCGCTGGACTTCCCGCGCGAAGGCATGGGATTCCTCAATCTTCTCGGTCAAGGCGATCTTCTTGATCAGGTCCTGGAGCTGGTGAACGGATTCCTGCGAGGTGGCGTTTTCGCGGGCCGCCACTTCCAGGGCGTCCGCGCTGGAAGTGAAATTCAGGTAGTAGGTTTCAATGCCCCGCGCGGAGCGGTCGCGGCTGGCGTTGGCATGGATGGAAATGAAGAGGTCTGCGGCTTTCTGATTGGCGATGGCGGTCCGTTCCTCCAGCGGAATGAACGTGTCGTCGTCGCGGGTGAGGATGACCTCGCCGCCGGTTTCGCCCTCCAGCGACTTCTTCAGCCGCAGCGCTACATCCAACACCAGGTCTTTTTCGCGGAGCCCCGTGGGTCCGATCGTCCCCGTGTCGTGCCCGCCGTGTCCCGGGTCAATCACGATCCGCCCGATCTTCAGCCCCAGCGCCCGAGTCAGCGTCCGCGCCCCGGGTTCTGTGGGAACTGGGGGCTTGGGCGCAGCCGCTCCCTCGCTGGTCCCCTTGCTTGAAGAGGCAGTCGAAGCTCCAGGCTCCTTCCGAGCAGGAGCGAGGATCACTGGAGGCTCACTTGGCTCCTTGCCTCCTCCCGCTCGTTCGGCAGGGGAAGTCTCCGCTTCACTTGCAGCCTTTGCCTTGCTCTCGCGGCTGGAGGCCTCAGCTTCTCGCACCGGCTCGGGTCGGGCAGGCTCGCGTTTGGCCGGGGCTGCCACGGGCGGCGCGGGGGCAGGTGGCTTGTTGGCCGCCCGCAAGGTCTCTGAACCTTGCGGCGGCTTTTCCTGGGGCTCCTTGGGTGGTGTGGCCGGCGCTTTCTCCGCCAGCGCTGCCCCGTGGATATCAATGACCAGCCGGAAAGGATTGGGCAGGGAAAAGATCGAGTAGTCCTCAAGCTTCGCCACGTCCAGCACCACCCGCGTCACGCCGGGCTTGAACTGCGCCACGCGGATCTGGCGCAGGTAGCCGTCCTCCACCGGAAAAGTCTTGCCCGCCAGCGCCGGGCTCAGGCGGGTGCTGGGCAGGTCCAGAACGATCCGGTCAGGATTGGCTAGGCGCTGGGTTTCAAATTTCACCTCGCCTTCAACCCCGATCACGATACGGCTGTAGTTGGGGCCGACCCAGTTGCGGATGGCCGTGACCTCGGGAGCGGTCTCCGCGCGGCGCTCCTGGGCGCTGAGGCTGCGTGACCGCGGCCCGTTGCGCGCGCGTTCGGAGAGCGTCTGGTCAATCTGCTTGAGTCTGTCCTGAGCGTCGGCCGCTTGCGCAGATTTGGGATACTGCTCCAGGAACTTCTGGTAAGCCTGGCGGGCGGCCTCCAGGTTTTCGAGGTCAACGCGATAAACCTCGCTGATGGTGAAGAGGGCGTCCCGCGCCAGCCGGTTCTGCGGGTACTGGGTGGCGACGAACTCGTAGGCCTTGATGGACTCGAGATAATAGTTGTCGTCGGAGAGTCGCCGCCCCATCTGCTCGTAGATTTCCGCCACGGCGGTGAGGGCCACGGGAGTCTTGCTGTACGCGGGGTTAAGCCGGTAAACCTCCTGGAAGGCCCGGATCAGCTTGAGGTAGTCGGCTTTCCGGCGGGCATTTTCCGGTTGAGATTCGAGCGTGGTCCGCATGCGCACGGCGTGGTCGTAAGCCGCGATGGCTCGCGCCCGGCGGGCCGGGGAGACGGCAGAGAAAGAAACGGTGGGGAGGGCCAGGAGGCTGGCAAGCAGAACGAGCCAGATTCGGAAGCGTTGTGGGGTCAAGGTCAACCGTTCGATCTTCGCGGTCTCCCTCCTTCACAACAGGACTTACCGCCGGCTCGCCCTCGGCGGACCGCATCGCTCCGGGACGCGCCGGGCTCAATCAACATTGGTGAAGTGCACCACACCCTGCGCATCAGTGTAAGTGCGGATGGGAGCTTTGAAAGGCTCCTGGGCAGTCCGCCTGTTCGCGACGGCCGGCGATTCTGAATTGTACAGGTGCGTCACCTTCCGCACGTAGTTGCGCGTTTCACTGAACGCGGGAATCCTCCCGGAGCGCAGCACGGAGTTCTCTCCCGCATTGTAGGCTGCCAGGGATAATCCCAGGTCGCCGCGAAACAGATTCAGCAGATACTTCAGGTAATTGACCCCGCCCTCGATGTTCTGCCTGGGGTCGAAGGGGTTTTCGACTCCGAAGCGCTGCGCCGTTGCCGGGATCAACTGCATCAGCCCCATCGCGCCCTTGCTGGAGACGGCGTTGGGGTCGTACTCCGATTCCACTCGGATGATCGCATGCACCAGTTGGGGATCAACCTGATGTTTGTCGGCGGTCTGCCGGACGAGATGGTCAATCTCCTCGGGAGGCGAGGTGGAAAGGCCCGCGCGGCGGGGGCGAAAGCTGCGCCTCATCCAGTCAAGGGGGCGAGAGGCTGGCTCTCCTGTGTTGATGTAAACGGTGTGCCCGTGCTCATCCACGAGCGCTACGATCTGGTCCGCTTGAGCTATTCGAGCAGAGAGAAAAATCCAGGTAAGCGCCAAGCCGCAATTGAGGGCCACGAGGTGCGATTTGGTGTGGCTTTGCATCGAGCCCCGATCCCCGCTGTGCCGGGTTGAGAACTCATCCCCTCCCGTTCTTCCCTTGCCCCTGAACCCGATTGATGGATCAAGAGGCAACCATCCGCCCGAGAGGACCGTGCTGGCGCTGCCAAATCCCTCCGGGCTTGGGACCGCCTCGGTCCCTTCAAACTTGCCGCAATTATAACATCCCGCTCAAAACAAAGTGAACAATTGTTGCGGCTCTTCTGTGGCGGCGGTCCCGCAGAGCATGACCGCCGGCTGTGCCAAGGCGGGCAGGCGCCGAGCGCGGCTACAGCATCTTCTCGACTATGGACGGCACGGCCTGGAGGGACTCGTCGAGCTTTGCAGGGTCTTTGCCGCCGGCTTCAGCCAGGTCCTTGCGCCCGCCGCCGGTACCCTGGAAGATGGCGGCGGCCTGCTTCACAATCTTGCCGGCGTCGAGCTTATTGGTCAGGTCCTTGGTGACGGCGGCGATGAGGGCGACCTTGCCGTCGGCATCGCTGCCCAGGACAATCACCCCGGAATGGAGCTTGGCGCGCAGGTCGTCAATCATCTGGCGCATGGCGGCCCGGTCCGTGACTTCCACCCGCGTGGATATCACCCGCACGCCCTTCACTTCGCGTGCCTGCTCGACGAGGTCGCCCGCCTGGGAGGCGGCGTGCTTCATTTGCTGTGCTTCCAGTTCCTTCCGCAGCTTCTTCTCCGATTCGTTGAGTTTCTCGACCGCCTGAAGCAGTTCGTCCGGCTTCGAGCGCAGCGCCTCGGCGAGTAGCGCCAGCGTCCCGCTGGCTTGTCGCAATTGCTTGAGCACGCCTTCTCCGGTCAATGCCTCGATGCGGCGCGTCCCGGCCGCTACGCTCGATTCGGAAACAATCTTGAAGAGCCCGATGTCACCCGTGCGCCGGACGTGCGTGCCGCCGCAGAGCTCTTTGGAAAAGTCGCTGACAGAGACCACGCGCACCCGGTCGGCGTATTTTTCCCCAAACAGCGCCATGGCCCCCGAGTTCACCGCCGCGTCGAGGTCCATGGCCTCCGTCGCTACTGTCTCATTCTTCAGGATTTGCTCGTTCACCAAGTCTTCGATATCCAGCAGGTCCTGCTCATCGAGCGCCGCGTAGTGCCGGAAGTCGAACCGCAACCGGTCCGGGGCCACGAGCGAGCCGGCCTGTTTGACGTGCGTCCCGAGCGTGTGCCGCAGCGCCGCGTGCAGCAGATGCGTCGCCGTGTGGTTGCGCCGGATGGCATCGCGCCGCTCGGCATCCACCACGGCTGTGACGACATCTCCGACGCGCAGCGTTTCCTGCGCCACACCTTTGTGCACCGTCAAATTGCTGACCGGATGATAGGCATTAGTGACGTGCGCCAATTCCTGCGTGGTTCCCGGAGCCATCAAGTGCCCCACATCGCCGACCTGCCCGCCCGCTTCCCCGTAGAAAGGCGTGCGATCGAGTACGATTTCGCCGATATTACCGGGATTAAGGTGGTCTGCTTTTGCTCCGTTGCGAACAATCGCCACAATCCTGCAATCCGGCACCGTCGTCTTGGTGTAGCCCTCGAATTTCGTGTCCTCTCTTTGCTCTAAATACGCCGGGGCAGGGGCTTGTCTAGCCCCGCCCTTCCAACTCGCTCGGGCACGGTCGCGTTGCCGCTCCATCTCGGCGTTGTAGCCTTCGAGGTCGATATCAAGGCCGTAATTGCGAACAACATCGCGAACAAACTCCGGGCGCAGGCCGAAGGTGTCGTGGAGTCGGAATAGGTCGGCCCCGCCGATTCGGGGTTGCCCGTCGAACTCCGGTGCTGGATGCATCCGCGCGTCCTTAAATGCAGCCACGAGTTGTGCGTCGAACGGGTTCCTACTTTCCTGGGCCATCCCTCCCATCGTCAACTGAAGGACGGCAGTGCCAAGCTGCTGAGCGGAGGGCGCGCTGCCCGTAAGTCCGGACAGCCAAGGCCGCCTGTTGATAGCCTCCTTGAGGTTGGTGCTCGCATGGGGAAACGCTTCCTTGATGTTCTTGAAGGGCGCATGGAGGCCGGAAGGGAAATAGACCATTGCCGAATCCATTTCCTCTAAACCCCGGCGCGTCGTATGCGCGTAACGCTCCTCCTCAATCTTGATCGCCTTCGCGACGTGATGGGCAGCTTCGCCGACTTCGGGGTATGCCCCCTTCATCATGTCCACGACGTGGCCGGACATCTTGTAAAGGAACGGTTCATTGAGGCCCAGCGTCTGGCCGTGGTAGAGCGCGCGGCGGAGGATGAGCCGCAGGACGTAGCCGCGCCCTTCGTTCGAGGGCAGGACACCGTCTGAAATCAGAAATGTTGAGGCGCGGGCGTGGTCCGCGATGATGCGCAGCGAGACATCAGTATCGTGATTCGTTCCGTATTCAACGTTGGCTAGACCGGCGGCTTCTTCAATCAGCGGCCGGAAGAGGTCTGTATCGAAGTTCGAGATCTTCCCCTGAAGGACAGTCGCCAGCCTTTCAAGCCCCGCGCCGGTGTCGATACTCGGGCGGGGCAGGGGAGTCATCGTGCCTTGCTCGTCGCGGTTGAACTGCATGAAGACGAGGTTCCAGAGTTCCACATAGCGGCCGCAGTCGCACGGGAAGGGGCAATCGGCATGGCCCAGATCACTCGCCGCCGGGCCGAGGTCATAATGGATTTCGGAGCACGGGCCGCAGGGTCCGGTATCGCCCATGGCCCAGAAGTTATCCTTCTCGTCGAATCTGAAGATGCGCTCCCGCGCCACGCCAACGTCTCGCGCCCAGATTTCCGCCGCCTCGTCATCCTCGCGAAAGACCGTCACGTAGAGCTTCGCGCGGGGGATGGCGAAGTCCTTGGTGATGAGTTCCCAGGCCCAGGGAATAGCTTCCTTCTTAAAGTAGTCGCCGAAGGAAAAGTTCCCGAGCATCTCGAAGAAGGTATGGTGGCGGGTGGTGCGGCCCACCTGTTCGAGGTCGTTGTGTTTCCCGCCCGCGCGTACGCATTTTTGCGAGGAGCAGGCGCGTCCGCCATAGGCAGGCTTCTCCCGGCCCAGGAAGACGTCCTTGAACTGGTTCATCCCGGCGTTCGAAAACAGCAGCGTGGGATCATTCGCGGGCACCAGCGACGACGACGGCACAACTCTATGGGCGCGGTCTGCGAAGAACTTTAGGAATTGGCTTCTAATCTCGCTTGATTTCATAAGGTCAAGGTTTGAATAGTGAATGGTGAATAGTGAATTGTGAATTCACGCTTTTTCGACTCATGCGGCGCGTTTGCGTTTTGCGTTGACGACGATCGAGGTGAGGACCGAAACCAGCTCCTCAGTTTCCTGTATCAGGGGCTTCAATTTAGACTTGGGCATAATCCCCGATTCCGAGAGAAGGCGGAGCCAAAAGAGACTTTCCCTCGCTTCCTTCTGTGCAATTCCGACCTTGTGAACGAAATCGGCTCGACTCTCACTTGCCTGGGCTTCTTCAATGTTCGCTCCGATCGAAGTCGCCGCTCTCAAGTACTGCTTCCCAACAATCCACCCTGCGGAATCCCTCTGCTTCTGCAAATACTGGTACAGTCTGACCGCACGCAGCGCATATTGATACGCGCGCTCGCGAATATCCTGTGGTTTAGTGCCTTCCCGGATGCCAGCTTCGCCGTTCACGGACTTGTTCGTCACAATGCAAATTCACCATTCACCATTTACTATTCACTATTCTCTTTCCCCTCGCTCTCAAGATCTGAAGCCGCCACGTCCTCGGCAACGGGTTTAAGCTCCGGCCTTGCGCGCACCGCCTTCATAATATCATCGGAGCGAAATCCGCGGCGCAGCAAGCTCTGGCAGAGGGAGTGAAGTTTGCTCTGGCTGAGGGGAAGGCGGAGGGTGCGGAGTTTCCTTTCCAGGACTCTTTCCAGCAGTTCCCGCTCGTCGGTTTCTTCAAAAGCCACTTTGACGGCGGGGTCGATGAACCTGTAGTTCACCAGCTTCGCCTTCAATTCCCGGCGGATGCGCCAGCTTCCCAGGGCGCGGTTGCGGGCAAGGGATGCGGCGTAATGCTCAGCAAACTTCTTGTCGTCGAGGTAGCCGAGCTGGCGCAGGCGGGCGATGGCGTCCTGAACAGCCGCATGGGCTCCGAACTTCCTCCGGAGGGCGCGCCGCAGTTCCGCAATGGAGTAGGGGCGGCGGGCGAGCATCCGCAGCGCCGCCGCCAAAGGGCTCGCCGCAGGTTCTTTACTTTTTGGCAAAGCGGTCGACCTGGCCTGCCCGCTCCATTTCCTCGCGCGCCGCGTCCGTGGTAGTGCGGATGCCCTCGATGCGGAGCTTGAACTCGTCGGCGTTGGTAGCGTTGGCAAAGGCTTCCTCCAGGGTAATCAGCCCCTGGCTGTAAAGGTCGTAGATCGACTGGTCGAAGGTCTGCATGCCGTATTGCGAGACGCCGGCGGCGATGGCGTCGTGGATCAAACGGGTCTTGTCCGGGTTGATGACGCAGTCCCGGATGTACTCGGTGGCCACCAGGACTTCCACCGCGGGGACGCGCCCGATGCCGTCGGATTTTCTCACCAGGCGCTGGGAGATGACGGCCTTGAGCGTGCTGGCCAGTTGCAGCCGGATCTGCTTCTGCTCCGGGGGAGGGAAGACCGCGATAATACGCTGGATGGTTTCGGTGGCGTCCAGGGTGTGCAAGGTGGAGAACACCATGTGGCCGGTTTCGGCGGCCAGCAAGGCGGTCCCGATGGTTTCCAGGTCGCGCATTTCCCCCACCAGGATGACGTCCGGGTCCTGCCGCAAGGCGGCGCGCAAGGCTGCGCTGAAACTGGCGGTATCGACCTCCACCTCGCGCTGGTTCACAAACCCTTTCTTGTCGCGGTGCAGGAACTCAATGGGGTCCTCGATGGTGATGATGTGGTCGGTGCGGGTGGAGTTGATGCGGTCGATCATGGCGGCCAGGGTGGTGGACTTGCCGCTGCCGGTCGTGCCGGTGACCAGGACCAGTCCGCGCGCCTCCTGGCAAACCCTGTCAATCACCTTCGGCATGTAGAGTTCTTCCAGGGTGCGGATCTTGGTGGGAATGACGCGCAGAACCATGCCCACGTTCCCGCGCTGCTGGAAGACGTTGACGCGGAAGCGCCCCAGGCCCGCCACGCCATAGGCCATGTCGAGTTCGGTGCTTTCCTTGAACTTCTGCTTTTGCCGGTTGGTCATTATGCTGAAGGCCATGTTCAGCATGTCTTCGCTGGAGATGCGAGAGTACTGCGTGAGTGGTCTCAACTCCCCATCCACGCGGGTGTAAGGGTAGTTGCCGACCTTCAAATGCAAGTCCGAGGACTTGCTTTCACAAGCCGTCCGAAGCAACTCATCGATGGTCATAACGCATCCTCAACGGGCATAGGTCCCTGTTTTTCGTTCAAACTAGCACACAGCCACCCAGGTGTCAAAGGACCTCAGAATGAGGTAGTGGGTCAGTTTGCTGTAGCGGCGCTCTATGAGCGCCGGAATCTATTGAATCAAAAGCCGGCGGTCCCCGATTTCATCGGGGCAGGCGCCGACCGCCGCTACAAAAAAACCAAAGTGACCCACTACCCAGAATGAGGCAAGACTGCGACCCCCACGGGCGGGCTAGCGGCCAACCTCCGTCGCCTGGGCTGGTCTGATAGGGCATAGCGCCAGTGCTGAGGAAGTCAAGATGCTATGCCCCCACCCAGACAGGTCATCGTCCCGCCGCCACCGGTTGGCTGCACAGCGTCAGCCAGCCGTACTTGTCCTCGGCGCGCCCCTGCACGATGGAAAGGAAGCGTTCCTGAAGCTTCCGGGTGACGGGGCCGGGCTGGCCCTTGCCGACCACAATGCGATCGACCGAACGGATGGGGGTGATTTCCGCCGCCGTGCCCGTGAAGAAAATCTCATCCGCGATGTAGAGCGTCTCGCGAGGAAGCGGATCCTGAATGACCGTGTAACCCATCTCCTCGGCCAGGGTGATGACGGAATTGCGCGTGATGCCGGGAAGCACGGAGGAGGATAACGGCGGGGTGTGGAGTTTTTCTCCCATGATCACGAAGATGTTCTCGCCGCTTCCCTCGCTGACGTTGCCCGCCGCGTCCAGCGCAATCCCTTCCACGTAACCGTTGGTGATTGCCTCCATCTTGATGAGCTGGGCGTTCATGTAGTTGGCGGCAGACTTAGCCATCGCCGGCAACGTATTGGGCGAGATGCGCTGCCAGGAAGAAACGCAGACGTCGACTCCCTGCTTCAAGGCTTCCTCGCCCAGGTACTTGCCCCACTTCCAGGCCAGAAGATAAATCTCCACAGGATTCTTCAGGGGGTTAACACCTAAATCGCCGTAGCCCCGGAAAATGACCGGGCGGATGTAAGAGTGCTTCACCTGGTTCACGCGCATCAGCTCCACCATGGCCTGCGCGAGCTGCTGGCGCGAATAGTCGAGCTCCATGCGGTAAATCTTGCAGGAGTTCGCCAGGCGGTCGGTGTGTTCCTTCAGACGGAAGATCGCCGGACCTTGCGGGGTCTCGTAACAGCGTATGCCCTCGAACAAACACGAGGCGTAACTGATGACGTGCGAGGCAACGTGGATGGTCGCTTCGCTCCAGGGGATGAACTTGCCGTTGTGCCAGACTTTGTCGTAGTAGTCGATTGCCATGGTTTCTTCTCCGCTTTGCCCCCGAGGATGGCGCCACCTTTGGCCACTCCACGCCTCCCCCACGCGAAATGCCGCGCCGATGGAGGCCAAATTATAACACGAAGGCTATTGCGCAATATTTGAATCTGCCCGCCAGGCGGGACCCCGCAGGGCAGTGGTCACCCCATCGCTCCATGACCCCATGGGAAAATGATGAAATGGCTCAATCTTCCTCTCAATTCACCGTCAGCGTCAGGGGAATCGTGTGAGTCAAAGTGCGCGAACCGGCAGTAAGCGTCGCCGTCACTGTCAGGGTGTAGGTGCCCGGCGGCGGAGCTCGTGGCCGCTAGGGGCTGCGTTTGCCCGCGGTGCATGGGCGAACCGGCAA
>Ga0315282_10004480_pt1 | contig 24324 bp, 20 predicted proteins | sample YL17G07_20_MG_FD_203693 | JGI IMG/M metagenome (GOLD analysis project Ga0315282, IMG submission 203693) | Sediment microbial communities from Yellowstone Lake, YNP, Wyoming, USA - YL17G07_20 | ecosystem: Environmental > Aquatic > Freshwater > Lake > Sediment | place: USA: Wyoming | collected... | reverse complement strand
GCCATTTGGAAAAATGAGGTATGCCCTTAAATGGCAGATATGTCACATGCGTAATGTGACAGTAATGATAAAACCGTTCTTTGAAGCCGTGCGGGCATTTAAGTCGGGCCCATTCAAGTCGGCGGACCTAGTCAAGAGGCTTGATTACGCAAGCGGTTACGTAAGAAACTTCCTCAGCCAAGCAACGCGGGAAGGTCTGCTTGTAGCTGAATCAGGGGCTGGAAAACGAGAGAAGATCTTCAGGGCCAACCCCCGCGTGGTCAGGGGCATTGTGCTCAGAGGAGGGAAGGATAAGGAGGAACTACTCGATGCCATGGGGCTCCGGTCCAAGTACCTTGGCGAGTACGTCGCCCTGAATGGATTCGAAGTTGTGGACCATGACCAAGATCTTTACAGGCTCGGGGAGAGGGTTTTCTCGAGCAGAGAGGCGCCAGGGAGGATCGTCGTAACCAATGTTGGCGTCCCGAAGAAGATCATAACAGTTGAAGTTTAGACACGAATAGGAAGCGTGGTGTGTCAATTGAACATTGGGAAATGCTGGTCCTTCAGCAATCAAGAAGAACCTCCCTATCCAACTATTGAACTGAACGTGTCGTCACACGCCGGCAATACAACAATCAATCCCAAAGTTGACACAGGCTTCAACGGCTCGTTAGCGATTGGAACCGAAGTTGTGAAAAAGCTTCATCTGAAGTCTGCTGGAACCGTTCTCGTGAAAACTGCAGCGGGCAACCGTGAAGTGTCACTATACGCCCTGAGTCTATCTCAAGCGGACTTGGGCATGTCCTGCGCCACGCTCGCAATCGGCACGGAACGCTCGCTTGCGGGGAGAAAAATGCTCAACAACAGAACCTGGCTACTCGACTGCAAAGAAAACAAGTTTTGCATCATAACCAAAATGGAAATGAGCTGAAGAAAAACAGCTCTCCTGATGGCTTTGTGGCCTTGCCGGGCAAAGGTTCGGGCGCTTCAACCTGCAAACTTGTTCACGATCGGCATCTTCCACCCTAACCCGAACGCTTTCCTTGTGATCTTTATCACTGGCGGAGCTTGGCGGCGCTTATACTCAGCATTCCTGATTCTTCGTATCGTATCCTTAACAACCTCCACCGGAAACCCCTTCTGAACCAACTCCTGCTTCGAGAGACGATTCTCAACTATCTCATCCACCAAGGGAGAAACCACAGCATAGTCGAATGGATCAAATTGTTCAGGACGCAATTCGGCCGATGGGATCTTGGTGAAGCATTTCTCTGGGATGACCGATGCGCCGGTTTTCCGATTGAAATATCGAGCTAGAGCATAGACCTCCATTTTGCTCACGTCCCCGATGACCTCAAGTCCCCCACTCATATCCCCATACAACGTCGCATACCCCAACGCCAGCTCCGTCTTGCTTCCCGTCGCCAAAACAAGGTCACCGAACTTGTTGGACAACGCCATCAGAGGGTTGCCGCGAATTCGGGGTTGAATGTTTTCCTCAGCTAGATCGCTCGGGCGTCCTTGAAAGTGAGACTTGAGTTGTTGCTCGTAAGCCTGGAATATCGGCTCAATCGGTATCGAGAGATACTTACGGGTCCCCATTCTGGTGGTCGAGAGCTGGTGAAGCTTACCGTGACCACGGTTAGGTCTTGAATCTTGGGCAGTTGTGAAGGAAAAGTTTGAAACGCAATAATCGTTGGTGACTATCAATCCCCCATAAGTGATTTGTGGGCGCATAGCGCCTCGAACTATCAAGAATATGGGTGGGACTTACTGTTTTTTCACCATATCCTCGAGGAAAATCAGTTGTACATCGAAAGGCCGTCTCTTCATTTCACGATGTAACTCATCCTCGCGGAACGCGAACAATGCCTTGGAACCTGTAGCCTTGGCCGTTGCGAGTGCGTAACAGTCGCCCAAGGCAAGTGCACGTTCACATTTGATTCGCGCTGCGATCTTGGACACTTGTTCAGTGTCCGCAACCAGTACGTAATTCGAGCGTCTTAGATTGTCAACCTTAGACTCAGCAGTCTCCCAGCCAAGCTTTCTGCAAAGAATGTACTCAGCCTCGGAAAGGTTCACCTCTGATGAGTGCGCCTCAGCTGACTCCGCGATCAAGGCTTCGGTGACCATGCCGCCGAGATCAGAGGAGAGAAGCATTTCGATAATGACGCCTGTGTCTAAGGCGAGGTCGCCGCTAAGAGTATCGCCGTTCAAGCTCATCCTCTTTCCTACGATCTTCTGCACGTCCCCTCCGCAGTTCTATTCGAACGCTTTTGGCAAGGACACCGACGGGGGCACACGCTTCTCCAAGAAGCTTCGCGTTCTTTCCATGCTTGCTTATCAAGTATCGAATAACATCCTCATAGTCCACCTTCCTGCCAACTTTCATTTGAAGCTCAGCCGCCAGCTTCACAAGTTCGCTGCGGAGACGCTCCGACACCGTTATCGTGGTAGTTCCCATAGATTTCATTAGGTCAATGAAATCAATTAAAATCTTTCCCATGGGGAAAACGACGGATTTGAATCCTTAGATAACTCGCTGAGGTTCTTATTCTCGGAACCTGTTTACGATGGGCATTTTCCACCCCAAACCAAATGCTTTCTTCGTGATCTTTATCACTGGCGCAGCTTGGCGACGCTTATACTCAGCACCCCTAATTCTACGCAGTGTATCCTCAACTATCTCTTCGGGAAACCCTTTCTGAAGTAGTTCCTGTTTCGAGAGACGATTCTCAATTATCTCATCCACTAACGGAGAAACGACGGCATAATCAAACGGGTCAAACTGATCGGGACGCAATTCTGCGGATGGAATCTTTGTGAAGCACTTTTCTGGTATGATGGATTTGCCCATCCTACGATTGTAATATCGAGCCAGCGCATAGACCTCCATTTTGCTCACGTCCCCGATGACTTCAAGTCCGCCACTCATATCCCCGTACAAAGTAGCATATCCTAACGCCAGCTCAGTCTTGTTTCCCGTAGCCAAAACCAGGTCGCCGAACTTGTTGGACAAAGCCATTAGGATAGTGCCGCGGATTCGGGGTTGAAGATTCTCCTCGGCTAGGTCGGGCGGGCGTCCTTGAAAGCGGGATTTGAGTTGTTGCTCGTAGGCTTGGAAGATTGGCTCGATCGTTATGGTCAGATATCCTATCCCGAGATTCCTTGCCAGCTCTGCCGCATCATCCTTGCTATGGTCGCTTGAATAGCGCGAAGGCATGGAAACGCCCGTGACATTCTCTTTGCCAAGTGCGGCAGTAGCTATGACCGCGACAAGGGAAGAATCGATTCCACCACTAAGCCCAATCAAGGCCCGACTGAATCCTGTCTTCCTGAAGTAGTCCCTCACGCCAAGAACCAGTGCATTGAACATCTCTTCCTCGCGATTGTAAGCAGGTGCGGGTGCCTCCCGAAGACCGTTTCCCTGCGCGTCTATGTCGACGACGACAAGATCTTCTTCGAACTGCTTACCTATACCGATTAAACGGCCGGTCGAATCTACAGCTAGACTTTGCCCGTCAAACACTAATTCATCTTGGCCGCCTACCTGATTCACGTAGAAAATCGGAATACCTCGTCGCTTCGCTTTCCTCGTCAGAATCTGCAGACGGGTTTCGCGAATCTTGTCGTGGAACGGAGAGGCGTTCAGGTTGGCTATCAGTTGCGCGCCATGTTCAGCAAGTGCATCGACCACATGTACTCCATACCCAACCTCTTCGTCCCAGAGATCTTCGCAGATTGATGTTCCGAGTGAAATCTTGCTCCCTTGGATTTCGATTGCGGTTGGATTATTGATGAGGGCCGGTGTAAAGTAGCGTTGTTCATCGAACACATCATAGGTGGGCAGAAGTGTCTTGTGAACAATGGCTCGAATGGTGCCGTTATCGATCACAGCTGCTGCGTTGAATAAGTTGCGGTCGTCGTAATCGACGAACCCCACAACCGCAGTGATATTTTGAACTTTCTTCGCAAGGTCGGTTACATATTGCTTGTTTAGACGTACGAACCTTTCTTGCTCAGGCCTGCGATTGCCCGCAGGTGGGCGCACTTCACGGGGCGGGAGCATATCGAGAGGTGGGTAACCGGTAATCACCATCTCGGGGAAAATGACTATGTCAGCCTTAGCTACGATAGCGCTCTCAACGTATTCGCTTACCTGCTTGGCATTGCCGTCAAGATCTCCAACCGTAGGATTGACCTGAGCCATCGCGATGCGAATCTGCAATTGGCATCGAAAACGACCATACGTACATGCTTTGGAAAAGTCTTTCCCAAACTCGTGTTATTGCCGAACAGGAGATTCACGGGGGGCGTTTGATGTGTTCTGGGCCGGGTGCTTTCGATGATTGAGCATTCTTCTCAGATGTGGCCACAGCGATCGAATTGTACGCTCCAGAGAGGTCACTTTCGGAATATGTTCGATGGGAGAGCACACTTGAAGGAGGCGTTCGAAGCATAACGCAATTCGGCTATGTGCTTATTGAAGTGGAAGTCAATTCGGGACTCAGTGCATCACTGTGGTATCTTCGATAAGTTTGGCGATTCTGGCTGACGCGTGTCCATCGCCAAACGGATTCTTCAATTTCCCAATGCGGTCCCTTAAGTTCTCGTTAAGGGCTACCCTGAAGACTAGTGAGGGAATATTCTTTGGATTTGTGATGAGCCGGTTAGCATTTCCGACAAGTGTTTCCGGCCATTCGGTTGTATTTCTGAGAGTGACGCAAGGGACGTGCAGCAAGAAGGCCTCTTTCTGCATTCCCCCCGAATCGGTGAGAAGGCATCTCGCATTCTTGAGAAGAGCAAGAGTCTCAATGTAACCTTGCGGCTGGGTGAGGATCAGGGATTCTTTCATCGACGTTGCGGGACGCCCCAGCTTGGCTAGTCTGCTCCTCGTGCGCGGGTGAACGAGAAAGATGACTTTCAATCTCATAGCGACTTTTCGAAGAGCATGCTGAATCTCCTTAAGTCGATGCAGATCATCGACATTCGAGGGTCTGTGCAAAGTGACCAAGACATAGGCGAAAGCTTGCGCACCAAATTGGGCAAGAATAGATCTCTCTCTTGCCTTGACCTCTGGCGTGACAGCCTTCAAGGCGTCTACCATTGTGTCGCCTGTAAACCGTATTGATCCGGACAATCCTTCTGCCCTCAGATTACGGACGGCTGTTCTCGTTGGTGCGAAATTCAAGATGCTGCAGTGGTCAGTCAGCACCCGATTGATCTCCTCGGGCATAGTGAAATCCCCAGATCTCAGTCCCGCCTCTATGTGCGCAACAGGAATCTGCAGTTTCGCCGCCGTTAGAGCAGCCGCTAGAGTCGTATTGGTGTCACCGGGAACAACAACTAGATCAGGTTTAGTTGTCGAGATCGAGCGTTCCAAGCCTTTCATAATTGCTGCAGTCTGAGCAGCATGACTGCCGGAACCAGCATGCAAGTTGAACGATGGTTTCGGCATTCGTAATTCGTGGAAGAAGATCGTTGACATATCTGGATCATAATGTTGGCCGCTGTGTACAATACTCAGGTTGATCCGCTTGTGCCTTCTGAGAAGTTCTTCTATGACTGGTGCCGATTTTATGAATTGCGGGCGAGCTCCAACCACGAGCATGAGATTGTGTCCTGTCATTAGTACACCGCTCCATGGTATCTGTGGAGTGGTCTTCGGCCTAAGAGGTTTACGCGGTTTGACATCTCAATTGGATTTATGCATGTCGATGTACTCGATGAATCTGTTCGTAGATGCGTCGAGATAAGCTTCATAATTCACGGCGGCAGTGTCTTCCAGTCAATGCGGCTGGCTTCTGAGCGATTGGTGGGTTTATCTATCATACTGCTTTCATTGCCGATGAGTGGTGGGGTTTATGTGCGGTATTGCTGGCGAGGTGCGGTTCGACAATAGCGTTAGCAAGCTCGCAGTCACAAAGGCTATGTGTGATGCCGAATTCCACCGCGGTCCAGATGACGATGGGTACTATGCGAATGGCCCAGTCAGTCTCGGCATTCGCCGCCTAGCAATAATTGACTTGAAAAAGGGTCTGTACCCCATTAGGAATGAGAGAGGATCCATTAATCTCGTTTTCAATGGCGAAATATACGGTTTCAACGCGCTTAGACGTGAACTCGAACGAAAAGGGCACAAATTCAGGACCGGAACAGACGCAGAGACTCTGGTCCACAGTTACGAGGAGTGGGGAACCGAATGCCTGAATCGCCTGAATGGGATGTTCGCCTTCGCCCTTTGGGACGATGAGAAGCAGCTATTGTGGATTGCTCGTGACCACTTCGGAATCAAGCCACTCTACTATTTCTGCAACGATAGTTTCTTTACGTTTGCTTCTGAAATCAAACCCCTTCTTGCGCGCTCTGATGTGAAACCAATTCCAAATCAGCAAATCATACGTGACTATATTGAAAGAAGTCGTGTGGATCATACTGAGGATACGTTCTTCGAAGGCATAAAGCAACTTCGCCCCGCGCATCAGCTGATGATTACTCCTAATGGTGTGATGCGAAAAGAAAGGTATTGGGCCGTGAAGATATCGCGAGAGGTAAACGGTGGCAGCTCTGAAGAAGAGGTTGAAAATACCAGGCGACTTTTCTTGGATGCGATTCAGCAGCAGTTAGTGAGCGATGTCCCCGTAGGCACATGCCTTAGTGGTGGGATAGATTCATCATCTGTAGTGTGTGCAATTAGCCATGTGCGACCCGAGGGTGGGGCATCAACCGGTGAGTGGGTGAAGACTTTCTCAGCTGTCTTTCCAGGTTATCCCATAGATGAGAGCAAGTATGCCAAAGAGGTTTGCGAGACAGCGAGAGCTGAGTACAACCCTGTGCAACCTACAGCAGATGAATTGTGGAACGATCTCAGGAATCTGATCAGGTGTCAAGAAGAACCTTTCGCCAGTACAAGCATCTATGCCCAATACCGAGTCATGAAGCGGGCCAAGGAACGAGGAATCACAGTAATGCTAGATGGACAGGGCAGTGACGAACTCCTATGCGGCTACGTTCCTCTCTACCTTCATTACCTTACGACATTACAGAGACGCGGAGAGTATCGGAGACTTCTGTCGGAAGGGTTAAGGAGTCTCGATATGACGAGTCCGCTTATCAAGGTGAATCTTCGCAGTTACTTGATTCGGTTCCTTCTGGCTGCGATCCGCGCAGTAAGAAAGCGTTCAAAGGTACAGACCAATGTCCTGCAGCGTGCCGTGAATTTGGAAGGTGACTTGATCGATGTCTTGGAAACTCTCACAAGTGTTCATGGGCTTCCGGCGCTTCTCCGGTACGAGGATAGGAATTCAATGTGGCACAGTATTGAGGCGCGTGTTCCCTTCCTTCATAAGTCATTCTTCGAATATGTAGCTGCACTTCCAATGGATAGGAAAATTCGAGACGGCTGGACCAAGTACATTTTCCGCCGTGCGATGACAGGTATCCTACCGGAGAGGATTCGGCTTCGAAGAAGCAAGATAGGTTTTGAGACGCCCGAGAAAAGATGGATTGAACGAGACCTCAGAGGAAGACTTCAATCGCTCTTTTCCGATCCGGACCTTCTTGCGTCCAAATTCTACAATTTGAGTGCTCTCAGGAAGATTCTGGAGAAACGTGAGCTGACTACTCAGGAGACCAGTCTCATTTGGCGTGCCTTGAACCTTGAACTATGGTACAGGGAATTCTTCTGCAAAGAATGATTGAGGTCTAGACACTCGAGGATGCAATTGACTGGCCTTAATGGGATTGATTATGAACACGCATAGTACTCGTCTCGAGAATCTTGGCAGGAGACTGATGCGTCTCGGATGGAAATCACTGAGATACGCAACACGACGAATGGGCGCTGCGCGCGGGGCTCTTATTGCTAGAAGCGTGACGATGTCTGCGATGTTGGCACCGCGGGTTCCTAGGAACTTGAAACTGAGGAGAATATTCGATCCGGGTGAGCTACGGCGCGGCTTCGACGGTGATGCTGTCGAGGACTATCTTCAGAGAAAGTTCACAGTTCTGGGGAAATCTATTCAATTTGACGAATTAATCGATTGGCAAGTTGACTTCAACGGAGGGCGTTGGCCAGTGCTCTTCGCTTGGGACTATAACAAGTTCTTCACGAACGACTTTTCGAACCCGGATTACCAACGACACGGCGACATCAAACGGGCCTGGGATTTCAACAAGCATCTTCACTTCATCGACTTAGCGGCTTGCTACTACAAGACCAAGGACGACCGGTGCAGGAAAGAAATCGAGTTTGAACTCAACGACTGGATTAGGAAGAACCCGTATCTCCGCGGCGTCGGTTGGAGCGCACAGCTAATTGTAGCGCAAAGAGCAATTAGCTGGCTACTGGCTTACAACCTAGAGGCGATGTCAGACCATTATGAGAAGGAACTGGCAGATTCGCTATACCTGCACGGTATCTATCTCTCCAAGAACCTAGAAGAGAGCTCTAGCGGGATCAATAGCAACCATTTGATCGGCGACTTAGTGGCTCTGCACCTCATTGGGAAATCACTTGGGCAAGATAAATGGGTTCAAGTATCACATCAGAAACTGCTGAGGGAGCTCGACGCGCAGATCTACGAAGACGGAGTGCACTACGAGCAATCGAGCGGATACCACCGATATGTGGAGGAATTCTTGTACCTAGTCTGGCTCGCGGACGGTCGTTCGCCTGAGGAGCTCACACGCAAACTTACGAGAATGTCTGATTTCTTGGCGTCCATAAAGTGGCCGAACGGCAAACAGCCATTCCTAAGCGATTGGGATGGAGCGAAGGTTTGGGTGAAAGATCTCCATAGCCCTTCGGAGCTTTACGTGCTTGCACCTTCCTCAGAAGCCTCCAAGTCGTTCCCAGATGGTGGCTATTCCGTAATTCAATATGCCAATCACAAACTGATCTTCGATTGTGGACCCATAGGGATGGGGAACAAGCAACTTGCCACTCACGGACATTCAGATCTTCTCAGCTTCACTTTGGCCCTCTTTGGAAATCCGATACTGGTGGACCTTGGAAGCGGAAGCTACACGGAAGACAAGGAAGTCCACGACTACTGCCGCTCAAGTCGGGGCCACAATACACTGATTCTGGATGGCCGAGACCAATGCGGACTAAGCCGAACCTGGACTCTTCTAAATCATCCTTCAGCAAAGCTGCTCGAATGGCAGACATCAGAATCAGTCGATGTAGTTGAAGGTGAACATGATGGATATTCGCCAATAATCCATAGACGAAGAATTGAATTCAAAAAGGAAAAAGAGCCAATTGTGATTGTGTCAGACTTTCTGCGCGGATCTGGAACCCATAGAATCGAGATTAGGTATCACTTTAGCCCCGAGGTCAAAGCGCGTATTGATGGCCAGTCATTCCTACTGGAAGCACCTTCCTCGACAATAGTCATTTTCGCTGACACCGCGCTAGATGCGCGCCTAGAAGAGGGTTACTATGCCTACGACTACGGCGTGATAACAAAGGCGACCGTAGGCTGCTTCTATGGGGAAGTTTCACTCCCAGCATCGGTAAAAGTTCACATCCAGGGACGAAGCTCTTTGTCGTGAACGGTTCATTACGATGCAACTATTCAAATTCCTTCATTAGTTCAGCGTAAACCTGCAGTAACTTTCGAGACTCGACCGGCCAACTGTATTTCTCGGCGACGCTTGCGACATTCCGTCGAAAGCGATCAAGCTCTTTCTTTCGGGTGATTTCGTTCAATGCGGCTGCAATTGTACGAGGGTCGGCTGGATCAAACAATACCCCAATTCGATTTGCCAAAACGATTTTTCTCATGAACGGGGAATCACTCGCTGCAATCGGCAATCCTGCCTGAATGTATTCGAAAAGCTTGTTCGGAGAAGCAAGGTAGTTATTGATGTTAGTGGGCAGATAGGAAACGATACCGACATCTGCGTTCTGCGCTGCGTCTACCGTCTCGTCCATGGCCACAGGCTCGTCAAACCTGACATTCCTTCTTCCCTTCGCAAGCGTCCTTAGCTCATCCTCTATGTCTCCGTATCCCCTAAAGACAAGCTGAATATCTCGCCGAAGGTATTCGGAAGACTCCACTAGGCTTTCTAAGCCTCTTTCGGGCGCATAGCGACCCTGATACAACACGATGGCCTTGCCTCGTTTTCGCAGTCTCCTATTTCTGTTCTGCTTCAGTACCTGAACTGGAATATTGTACACAGAGCAAACCGGACTCCTAGGCCTGTTTCTCTTTTCCAACACTTCGGCGATCAATTCATTGACTGTCATCACGCGGTTGCAATGTCGAACGAGCAGTTTTTCGAGAGATCGAAAGATTTGGCGGTAAAATTCCGGGACGCTGATGAGCATATCGGGCCATAGCTCGTGCGCATCATATACTACTTTTCGATCGAATCCCGCAGCAAGTATGGCTATCAGCAACGTATCCAGATCGTTCGCGCAATAGACATGTGCACGAGTCTCAAGAGCGGCTTTAAGAAAGGAGAGTTGTAGGAGGGTGAATCGAGCTCCACTTATGAGATGCCTTCCAAGCCGTTCTGAAAACCCCCGAGCATGACTTGCCTTAGGCAACGAAGCGTTCTCGATATCGAGGTCGGCACCCTTCCTAGCTCGTGAGATATCTTGCTTCCGCCTCTCTTTCCAACGCTTAGCCAGAATCTCAGCGCGGTAGGATAGGTTACTTCTAACTCTAACTATCTCGTAGCCGTTTCGCGATTCCCTGCTCTGAGTGCGGTCAGACTTGGTGCATATGACGGTGACCTTGAACCCGTTTGTTCCCAATGTCTCGGCATGACGGGTTACTCTGGGATCGTTGAGCATGTCGTTGGTTGCAAGCATGCAGATGCTAAGCCCGTTGCCGTTAAGCGAAGAGTTGGGAACCGAATTTGATCGTTGGGTCAAGGCCCATACATCCAGAAACACTCTGGAACATTAATATAGTATGCTAGCTCGGTACTAATATTCCGTAGGTCATTTCCGGGAAGATTCAGATTGAGTGTGACTCTTGAAGAGCCGCGCCCTAGGCAGACGCGACGTAACCGCCCTGTGCTTCAACTGGTAAGTAAGGCTGCGCGCAATCCTCGCCAAGCAGTAAGACGAATGAAGAGTACCGTGGTGAGGTCTATCGCCCCAAACCGCGTCCCATGGCCGCCGATCATTTACCTTAGCGTCAACAATCGATGCAACTACTTTTGTGAGTTCTGCGACATTGGTCTCGCGAATCTTGAGAAGAAGCGCGTAGACTCAGATTTCGTCTACAATCTCATGACAGAAGAGATGATTTCCTTCGATGTGTGGAAAAGCTTCCTAGATGACGTGAGCAAGTTCAAACCCATTATCGCTATTACTACCACGGAGCCGAGCCTCTACAGATACCTAATCGACATGGTCAACTACATCCATCTTCGAGGAATGCAATCATGGGTCACGACGAACGGCTATCTCCTGCCGCAACTCGCAGACAAGTTGCTCGCGGCTAAGCTTGATAGGCTTCAAGTATCTATCGATGGCCCAGCTGAGGTTCACAACAGGATTCGCGGAATGCGTGATGGCTTCGAACGAGCGATGCAGGGCATCGGAAAAGTAATGGAGAAAAGAGAAAACGGAAAGCCATACGTTTCAATAAACACCGTAGTCTGCGACTTGAACTATGATCGTCTGGTCGACACTCTGAATGCTGTCAAATGTGATGAGATCTCTTATAGTCACCTGAATTTTGTGACGGCGGAAATGGCAGAACTCCAGAACCGTTTCCACAGTCCCTACGTTGGAACCCCCACTTCTCTCTCGAGAGTGCAGCTTGATGCGATTGATCTAGATGTTCTCCACGAACAAATGGAGCAACTGCGTGGACACAGAGGGAATCCAAAGGTCATACTTAGTCCTGATTTGGACAGAGAGGGTTTGGAGGTACACTATAGACGGCATCTGACACCACATCCATACATGCATACCTGCAAGGCGATGAGCACCGTGGGTCAAATCCTTGCAGATGGGAGCGTCACGATATCAACTAGATGCCTAAGCACAGTACGGCTTGGCAATATCAAGAACGAACCCTTCTCAAAGATATGGCGCGGAGAGAAATTCAAAAGCTTCAGAGCTTACATGAACAAGACAGGTCTTATGCCCGCATGTATGAGATGCTGTGGGGCACTTTAGTTCATGTGTCGATCGCCACGATGCTAATCTGCAACAGTGACTGGCCGCTCGATCATGCATGCTTGAATGAAGAGTACAATGATAAAAGTTTCCGGCTTTCATTCTCCCAGTTATATTTCTCAGCAACCTGAGTAAGATTTCTTCTGTATCGACTAAGCTCCACCGTTCTGGTAGCCTTGTTCAGCGCCCTTGCGATGCTCTCTGGATCTCGAGGGTCGAACAGAACTCCGATGTCATTCTCGAGAATGATTTTTCTCATGAAGGGCATATCGCTCGCAGCGATTGGCAGTCCAGCTTGTATGTATTCAAATAGCTTGTTTGGAGAGGCAAGGTAATTGCATAGGTTCGTAGGTAAGTAGGAGACGACTCCCACGTGAGCGCTCTGAGCGGCCTTCACAAGCTCTTGCATGGCAACAGGTCTATCGAAACGAACATTCCGTCGCCTCGACGCCAGTCTTCGAAGTTCACTTTCCAAACCGCCGTATCCTCTGAGAACTATTCGAACGTCTGGCAGTAGATATTGGGATGACTTCACTAGGTTCTCAAGCCCCCTTTCTGGCATGAATAACCCTTGGTACAGGACAATCTTCGAATCACGATTCGTTCGCTGAGGCTGGTTCATCCCTGATGTCGCAGGGGTGTTGTAGACCACTAGAACGGGACATTTGATTGAGTAGCGTGACTTGAGAACGTCCGCAATAAGCTCGTTGACTGTCATAACCGCGTGAGTCCGCTTTATGGAGATCTTCTCAAGTGAGCGGAGTATCTTTCGGTAGAATTCCGGAATTCCGAGGAGCATATCCGGCCAGAGTTCATGGGAGTCATATACCACCTTAGCGTCGAAGCCTGCGGCAATGAGTGCGATTGGCAGGGTGTCCAAGTCATTCGCGCAATACACATGTGAACGTGTCCTTCGTGCTTCTCTTACCATTGCTAATTGAAGGAGGAGAATGCTGACTAGGGTCAGGATCACTTTTTTCAACCATGCAAGCGTCTTTTTTCTTGCAATTAGACGCGGTGGGGGTTGAGAGGCTGTCTGAGCTTTGGGTGGTGAAGTTTGAGATGGATTCCTGCGTTTTACCATGGTCTTTACGTAGTCAAACAGTTCGCTTCGCACTCTGCGAATCTCGTAACCAGTTCTTTCCTCCATCCTGTTAGTTCTCTCTGAGAGGGGACAAACAACGGTCACCTTAAACCCCCGCACGCCGAGGGCTTCTGCATGGCGGGAAACTCTTGGGTCATTTAACATATCGTTGGAAACAATCATACAAACACGAAGGGCATCTCCTGTCGGAAGCTCTAGCATCGGTCTCGTCTTCGTCATGTCTAGTCCGGCGTTCGATGTAAGTGCGCAGGTTCCAGTGTGCAAGTGTACCCAGATGTGAGAGCGCAGTCTGAAAAGACTCCGCAGTGACTTGAGAGTGCAAATAGAGAGTAGCTTGAGACGTGATAGAGGGGAGTTTCTTTCTCACAGAGTGTCATGACCTTACATTACCTCTGAATAAGGTATCCCGGATCAACTGCCGAAGAATTTCCTCTTCTCGCTCCCAGTTCAAGTCTTGTCGCGTCTGCGCAAGTTTTTTCTTGTATTTTGTCAGTCGCTCAGGATAGTTCAGCAATTCGATGACTGCTGCGCCGATTGATATGGAATCCTGTGGGTTAATCTCTATCCCCATCTGATATTTCCGGGCGATCTTCTTTATCTCTGGTAGGCCGGGATAGAGCAAAGGCAATTCAGCAGCGATCGACTGGAAGAACCCGTTTGGCAAGCAATTATGGTAGTTGACCGAGCGCGAATAGTATAAGATAAGCGACGCGTCGGCGCCTCGAATAAACGGAACCACTTCGAAAGGCTTCACCGGAGGAACCAGATGAACACGGCTCTGGAGCCCTAGGCCACATACGGAATCCCAATACTGCCCATAGTAGTTGCCCAAGAAGGCCAGATGAACATAAGACGGCAAATCAAGCAGCGCCTGAATTGCCTCTCGGATAGCCATGCCATCCTTCGCATTTCCAACAACAACCAAAAGAAACTTGTCGGGCGAGAGACCTATGGCTCTACGAATACCCGTTCTAGGTGCGTGGTCGAGGCGGTAGTCATGGCAGTTCCTGATTACTGTTGGGGTGCGATTGTAAGCCGCCCGTTGCAAGCTTGCAACTCCATTGCTAACAGTGACAACGGCAGAAGCGTAGTTGATTAATCGAGATTCGACATTTCGATAGAACGTGTGTTTCCATCGTTGTTCAAAGTTCAACGAGTCATTTTCTCGGGGCGATTTGATCCCAGCATAAAAATCATGCGCGTCGTAGATCAAAGGAGCGTCGTACTTCTTGGACAAGATGTAAGCAGCTGGAAAGAGAGAAGGGCTGTGCAGATAGTATAGCGAGCCCTTCGGTATGCACTTGAGCGCGCGAAGGCACGAATCATACAAGTACCTAAACAAGAATAGGAACGGTCTGAAGAAGGGCCTCAGCACACGTTTGAGTGGGCCAGGTACATGAACGAGTAGCCTTCTCAAATGCGCAACAATCTTCCAAGCTTGGAAGCCTCGGCGCGCAAATGCTGCATACGTAGCATCGTTCTGCAATGGTGCATGCGATTTCTCTCTATTGCTTGTGGCAGCCATACTAACAAGTCGAAATGGAAGCCGTGTCTTGTCAATGTCGCTTCTTTCACCTTCAACTAGGATGGAGGTATATCCGAAACGGGCGATCGACGTGGCTATTTTGAACGCTCTGCTGTCCGCTTCCACCTTAAGCGGTGTTATCGAAACGACCGTTTGCATGGCGATGCTCTCCCAGCGATTACTTGCTGCATACCCAAAGCCCGATTGATAATGAGTCCGTTCCGTAACTCAAGGGACCCCTCGGTTGCGTAGCGTAGTCATTGAATTCACAATTAAAGTGTGTTGCACTAGAGTGTTTGGGGCTCAATCGTGTATTGACGTGTTTCGCAATTGAACCCTCGGTTAACGTTAACCTTCGTTTCGATTGAGCAGATTAAATAGACTGTTCGTCGTTGTCTGAGCCTGTGTTACCGTTGAGTCGCAAATTGCGTTTCGCGGGGAGGGTGTGGTACTACTTTAGGATCGGATACGGAACGTACCTCACGTTTCTCTTGGGATTCGTATCCACTCTGATTACTGTCTACTATCTTGCGATTAAGAGCATTCCACCGCTTCTGGATCTTTTTCCGCGTTTTGTTCCCTTTGCGGTCTTGGCGACCGTCATCGGCGTGCCATTGTCAGTTGGCATAGGGTGGGTTCACCTCAAACGAAGCCCTGCTTACAGTTCTGAACAGGATATTTCCGTAGAAGCGAATCCATACAATTACAAGCTCCCACCAGGATTCACCAAGGAAGTCTTTAGTCCTATTATTCTGGAGCAGCTTGAGTTAATGAAACGACTCGCTGAGACTCATAACTTGCTGGATACCGATACAAGGACTAGGATCGAGCACTTGGAGCACCAGATCAAAATCTTGATTGAAGGCGGTATGGTAGGAACTCCACGAAGCAGGTCAGTTCAGGGCGCCAAGATCTAGTCGGATCTTCAGATCTACAATCTAGTACCTTACCTTTCGGGTCGTTCCTTTTGGTGGGGTTGAACTGGATAAAGCGCACTTGCTGAGAGAGTCGTATTTCAAGAAGGTGTATGGTTCAGCGAAGTTTCGGATGCATGAATCTGACCACCATAAGAGAATCGCAGGCTCAAGATGAAGAGGCCATCGATGCGGACTAATGCCCCGCTCAACCAATATCAGATGACAAACAAGGAGCTCTTAGAAGAGAGTCCTGTCGCCACAGTTGAAAAGGTTACTGATCGCTGAAAGATTCGAGAGGAAATCTCCATAAAGCTGGAAGCAGCTCTTCGGTACTTGTTTCTTGACAAACCACTCTCATGCCCTTTTCCAGCATGCCCAAGTTTGTGAATTGTCGGAGTCGATTCTTGTCGAACTACCAGATTTCTGCCAGCAGGATACAAGCCCCAAACGGAGAGACTGTCCGATGAGATATTATGCCTCTAGCAAGTCTGAGTAGATTTGATCAAATCTCTTCGCTGCGGCCTCGGCGGAATGCCACTTGATGGCGAACTCCCGGCCGCGCCTGCCCATGCCCTTTCTTTTCTCAGGGTTCTGGATAAGATCTGTCAGAACATCATAGATGTTCTCGGGCGTTGCGCTAACCACCGGCAACTCATCTACGTATTGCGGGATCTCTTTCCGAGCGTTGTCCAACCATTCTGGGCGGAGAAAGCAAACGGCTGGCTTGCCAAGCATCATCGCTTCGCGAACATTAGCTCCAAACCATCCGTACGTTAGCATATCCACTACGATATCTGCTTGGGCTTGATAGTAACGCAGTTTTCTGTTTGGGACATCTGCAAAGAAAATCAACTCAACCTTGTATCCTTCTTGCTTAAGCCGTTCAATCAGCGGAAAGTAGATGTGTGTACACTTTACATTCTTCGTTAGAGCTGAAGTTCGTAAGTCAAAGTTGCCCACGGAGTGATATATCCTTACAGTCTCCTTAGACAATGGCAGCCGGTAATTCGAAGGGATCAAGATGTCGGGGCTCCAGAATGCGGGATCGAGACAGTAGAATTCTGGAACTTGGTGAACTTTCGGTCCGGTATTGTAATCGGTGGGGCTATATGCAGTTCCAACGATATAGTCAGCCAGACTGTTCCTCATTTTACCCCAATTCAGATTCCTCTGATCACTGCACACCGAGGGCACATCGCGCCACCTACAAATATCACAGGTGCTAATCGGTCCCCAATCGCTGACAGAGGTCTGCGAAGCCCCATCAAGACACGCGTTGATCGAATACACAATTTTCTTGCCAAGACGTTTTAACAGCTTCACCTCTGAGTATTCACCAAAATGCTTCCGGAAGAATTGTTGAAGAAGAAAACCGAACTGCATGGAATGGGCGTTGCTGAAGTGAAAAATGTCGTATTTGAAAAGGGCCTTAGCATAGAATTTGAGGTGTCTAGGTAGAGCTGTTCTACCTCGATAGTTGAACCTGAAGTCTTCTCCATGGTAGTAGATTTGATCTTCTTCGTTGGGATCCCAATTGAGGACATCGGCCTTCCATCCCAACTTTCTGAGTTCGCGTGAAAGATACCAAGTGTGGTAGTACATCTGACCCGCAAAGAGTACACTACCTTTGTGCTTCCGTGCGCCAGCCACAGCATGTCTTCCTCACAGGCTTGGTCGTTAGTCCATACTCATATACCTGATTCATCGAGCGACCTATCATGGCATAGCCAATGTTGTGTGCTAGCTTTGTATTCTCCGAAGTGGAATTGCTGGCAAAAGACATTGCGTTGAGGTTGCAGAATTCCTGTCACATTCGTGCCACATGGGTAGCATTTAGTCGTTCGAACACCTTCAAACAGAACCCGTACAGGGGCGCCTAACAAGTTCCTTTTGCGCGCTAGCCAATCCTTCATGGAAGCAAGTGTGAAGTCTTACGCTATTTCAGCGTGGCGTAACTACTCGGGTGCGTTCATGAGTTGCACGTAGGTCTGAAGTCATCATTTCTCTTCGTACCGTGTACTCAGCCTCAACCATCCACAACCGCGGAGATCCCGCGTAGACCGTTCTTGAAATACGATTCTCTTAAGAATCTTATTCTATCTAGGGGGACATAGTCTCTGAAGTAGAATCTCTCTCGACGTAAGCCCTCAAGAAACGCTCCGCCAAGAGGAGAGACCTGAGCGCGGATCAAATTATACACTTCAAGGTCTGACATTGATCTGAAATTGATTCTTGGAGATTCCGGTGTCAATCTAGTGTTCTTGGTCGCTTGTCTATCGTCTTGGGGGATACAGGTTACTCCGCCTCTAAGAACCAGCGGGATAACCCTGTGCGTGAGGACTCCTGTTGCCACGTCAATCTTGTTGGCGAGCGTTACCCACGTATCGTCTAACGATATCGCCACTGGAATTTGATCAATTATTGGCCCGGCATCAATTTCTTCAGCCATCTGATGAGCGGTAACCCCAGTTACGTTTTCCCCTCTTATGATTGCCCACTGTATGGGGTTCGGCCCCCTGTTCTTTGGGAGAAGAGCTGCGTGAATGTTTACGGCGTTTCCGTTAACCATCTCAAGCATCGCCGCCGGAAGTTTCATGGAATACGAATGACAAATCAGACTGTCGCAACCTTGTCTTCTAAACTCTTCAATGAATCTCTGTGACGCAGACGTGTCTCTAGACTTAGGTTGGACGAGCAGAGGTCGGCCGTTGATCTGAGAGAGTCTGATCAATGCGTCCAAGTATTGCGGTCTGATACTTGCAGCAATCAAGCACACCACGTTTGTCAAAGGAACGCGTTCCAGTAATGCCGGTATCCCTTTCCCGTCGCCGACGAGTGCTACTCTCTTGAAGGCAGATAGTTTCGTCAAACAGCTCACCCTGAGCGTCTTGAGAGAGTCATGATCCTTCGACATATATGATTGAAGGCTCTGAGCAATTCGCTGTCTGTGATTCGTCTGGGAGAGTGGTAGGTACAAGCAGTTGCTGCACCGCACAGAATAGTCCTCTCTCCACTCTGAGTTTCCAAATCCTTCCTTACCAATGCTACCCGCTCTAGCCTCATCGACTAAATGCATGCCGCGAACCACAGACTCTTATAGGGTCCACGCAACTGGCAGCAATCGGCCAGCATGCTATGATCGGGAGATTCTGATTATGAGCGCATATCCAGCGTGCATTTTGTGCGATACCAAAAAGGCCAAGGTCATAATGGCCAAGAACTCCTATTTCTTGATCAAATGCCAGGGATGTGGGCTAATTTCAGTCTCACTCGACCACCCTTTATCAAAAAGTGATCTACAAGCATGTTATGACAAAGAGTATTTCACAGGCAGGGTGTACAAGAACTATTTTGAAGAGCGCAACTTCCGGTTACGCCTATTCGAGAGGAAATTCGATCTGGTCAAGAGGTACTTTCCTAGAAGCGGCAGACTACTCGACATCGGCGCCGCGGCAGGTTTTTTCCTAGAAGTGGCAAGGAGAAATAGTTTCGAAACCTATGGGGTGGAAATCTCAAAACCTGCCGCAACGTATGCAACGAAAACTCTGAAGCTGAAAGTATTCGCGGGCGAACTTGAAGATGCAAGGTTTTCCAATGAGTATTTCGATGTCATTACAATGTGGGACGTATTGGAGCATTTGCCGCGACCGGTTGGCACTCTCAGGATCGTGAACAGACTTCTAAGACGAGGCGGTGTGCTCGTAATTGAGACTCTGAACACTGCGTGCGTGAACGCCAAGGTCATGGGTAGAAGGTGGCCGCTCTATTTGCCACCTGTACATCTATTCTATTTCTCGCTTGGAACGCTGCGTATGCTGTTGTCTAAGACAGGTTTCAAGATTATTGGTGCCATACCTGTGCAGACATACAGCCCTTTCCATCAGCACAAAGCGATACGATATTTCGTCAAGTCGCGTGCTCCCTTGAATGTTCTCTTGCGCTTCTTCGGCGATGTCGTAATTGTTGTTTGCACGAAGCAAGCCTAGGAAGGTCTTCCAACGGCCTAGACAAAAGGCATCTGCTGTTTACTTGAAGACGCTCTCGTCATCGCAATTGAGCAGGTAGTCGATAGCTGAGAGATTTGGCAAGAAGTCGCCGTAGAGTTGAGGATAAGGTCTCACGACGAAATCTTGGTATACGACCTTGATTTCCGCTTTGTGGAACAGGGAGTCGTTTTGATATGCCTTCGCTCCAATCCCTGAGAAATAAGTGTCTGCTCCTAGGTATCTACAGATTTCGACAAGTCGTTGCGTGCTCTCTCCAGGCACGTTAAGTGACGATGAGAAGATGATCTTAGATCTTATGTCGAACGATTTCGCAATGTAGTCTATGATCTTAACATTCAGATCAACCAGCTTTTGCCACTTCGATGCATAAAGCGTTTCAAAGAATCGGGAATGTTTGGAAAAGAACTCTGCCTTGCGATAGTTCAATGTGATTGTCTTCCAGTGTTTTTCGGCCCAATTCTTGGAGCTATCGATTTCTATTTCCTTGATTAGCTGTCCATGACGGCCTGTTGTTCTAACAGGTACAGTCAGCCAGAGTCTACCGTTAGGTGTCTTGATCAGATTCCGGTTCTCGATGGAGTTCTTAGAAAATGCCACATCATCCAGCATGACAAAAAAATCGCATGAACTCATCTTGTGAAAGAAACCTAACCATGGAAGATAGACAGGTTGATGCACCGCAATGATCATTTGCCAACACGCCTGTTCCTCGTGGGCTCGTGAGTTGTGATGAGAGCGGGAGCACCTTCCTATTCCCAATCGGGTAGGGGGTCCTCATCGCGCCCTTCTTTATACCACCTAATTGTTTGCTCTAATCCCTGCTCCATGCTGAACCTAGGTTCGAAGTGCAGAGTATTCTTTGCAAGGCTTATGTCCGCACAGAGCCTGGCAACTTCACCAGGCCTCGGTTCCACATGGATCGGCTCCAGCTTTCCTCCCAGCCCAGTCAAGGAAACTGCTAGGTGCGCCAGGTCGAGGATGCTGATTTCTTTGCCTGTTCCAAAATTCACAGCCTGCCCCAATAGTCTCTCGTACGAGTTCAGGACGAGATCATACGCGCGGACAGCATCCTCCACATACATGTAGTCCCTTGTTTGTTTTCCGTCCCCGTAGATAATTGGAGGGAGACCTCGCAGCAGTCGCTTGATGAATTTTGGTATTACCGCTGTGTATCCTATACGTGCTTGGCGTGGGCCATACGTGTTAAACGAGCGAATGATAACGACAGGCAATTTGTATGTGCTGTAGTAGGAGAAACAGAGTCGGTCGGCAGCGGCCTTGCTGGCCGCGTAGGGCGATGCAGGATTCAAGGGGTGCTTCTCATCTATCGGCACGTACTGAGCTGACCCATAAGCTTCACTCGACGACGCATATACCAGTAGCTCGACCTCGTTCTCCAAGGCTGCATCCAAGATGTTCAGGGTGCCTAATGTGTTCACTTCGAATGTAGATCTAGGAGAAACTATCGATTTGTCTACATGTACTTGTGCGGCGAGGTGCAGGATTATGTCCACTCCTTCGGTCGCCTTGTCGACCAGTGCCTTGTCCCGTATGTCCCCTCTGATGAGTTTCATATTTCGGTAATTTAGCAGTCCTCGAATATTGCTGACGGACCCAGTCGAAAAGTCGTCAAGTATCTTGACGATCCTGGCTTCCTCAATATACTTCCGAGCCAAATGGCTTCCGATGAAGCCCCCGCCACCAGTTATCAGTATTGTCTTGTTTTTCATCTACTACCCTCACATTCGCTCAGTTTCAAATCACTTAACCCTCTCGCTCTCTCTTCAGGTCTCCGATTTCATATTTATCTGTTAGAATTTCCGCTCTGTTTTAGAGTCCGAACCTTAGGTGCCAAATTCCAGTAGGGATCGCAGACGTTCAACATCTCTATCGTATTTGATCACGTACGGAATGCGTCTCCACATATCCTGCCAATTGGACCTGAGTTGGCGATTGCGGTGGTCGATTCCTTTGAACAGTGCGTCTAGAGAAGAATATCGATTCCTCACCTTGGGTATCCAGTGAAACGGGTGAATCAATAGTTGGACTCTGCGAGGATTCTCAGAGATGAGTTTGTGGGTGTCCTCAATTCGCCAAGCTCTGCAAGAGTCGGAGACATAGAATGCATTGTGATCTCTGTTAAAGGAGTATGCATTTACAATCCCGTCAATTTCCGCAAATGGATCGGATTCATACAATGAACGATTATGCATGGCTATAACGGAGACTTTGCTGCGCGTTAGTGATTCAAGAGTATGTATCTCGGTCAGTAAGGTCTCTTTTATGGGTCTATTGTAGCTTCTGTATTCTTCCAGATCATAGTGAAGCCCGATCTCGTGTCCCATCTCACAAATCCGCCTCAGCAATGCAAGGTCATCTGAGTTAGGCAGACTGTAAAACCTGTTCGAAACGTAAACCAGATACGTTGAGCTAATCCTTAGTTCTCTCTCTAGTCTTGCCATTTGGAATGCCGCATCGAGCGACGAATGCACGTCGTGTCTGAGAACTAGGAAAGATGAATATCGCTTCGAGAACCTACAAAACGGAATGATCCTGTATTTGGTCTTGAGATAAATGAGGAATTTCCTGTACGTTTGAATGTCGAAATTGCTGAGGTTGCCGCGCATTCAAGATCAGTTCCGATGGTGTCTTCCACATTTCTCGAATAGCCGATTCGTTACATGCTCTAGGATTTAATTGTTGATCAAGCGTTCTCGAAAGCAAGTGGAACAGCCTCACGTGGCATGGTCGTCGTCAGCTCCGATGTTGACACGCAGCGTGTTCCTTGCTCCTGAGCCCAAGGTTTTTAGGGATGGTGCGAGGGGGGTTTCTCTGAAAACGAACCAATGGTTCGTCTGTTTGGTGAAACGCCGATGGGGATCAATCAAATGGCCTCACTCAAAGTACCATTTCATGTTCCATGGATCACGGACCAAGATAAGAGGGCGGTCTTAGACGCCTTGTCCTCGAGATGGTTGACAGGTGGGCCCGCTTTGTCCAAATTCGAAGAGTTGTTTGCAGAATACATCGGAGTGAAGCACGCTGTTGCGGTTAGCAACTGTACGGCCGCATTGCATGTCACTTTGCGATCACTTGGTATCAAACCGGGCGATGAGGTAATTGTACCAGACTTTACATTCGCCTCCACTGCCAACGCGGCGTTGCACTGCGGTGCAAGGCCGGTCTTCTGTGATGTGGATCTGCGGACCTTCAATACATCTCCTATGGAGGTGCAAAACAGGATTTCGGAACGAACGAAAGCCATCATTGTTGTCCACTACGGTGGGCTTGCGTGTGAAATGGAAGCGATTAAGGAGATTGCAGATCACCACGGACTTCCCATAGTAGAGGACTGCGCACATTCCCTCGGGGCTACTTATCGGAGTAAGAAGACTGGAAGCATTGGAAAAGCGGGTTGCTTTAGCTTCTATCCGACGAAGAACATTACAACTATAGAAGGCGGTATGATAACGACGGATGATGATGAAATTGCTAGGAGAGCCAGATTGCTAAGATCACATTGTATGACGAGAACTCCATTGGAACGTGAGAGTAAGAAGGAATGGTACTACGACATAGTGGATCTGGGATACAATTACAGGCTCAACGAAGTCCAGGCCGCATTGGGTATTTCCCAGCTCAAAAGGGTTGATGAAGCGAAAAACAAGCGCGTGGGGGCAGCAAACTTCTACAACAGATGTCTCGCAGATGTGGATGGAATCGTCCGTCCCCATATTGCAAGCGGGCACGTCTATCACTTGTATGCAGTCAGAGTCGTTGAACAGCAATTCGGAACAAACAGGGATTCGGCGTTCAAGTACTTGTCCGCAAAAGGGATTGAATCTAGTGTCCACTATACACCATTGCATCTTCTTGAGTACTATGGGAGAACATTGCACTATAGAGTGGGAGATTTTCCAGTTGCGGAGCAACTGGGGCGAGAAGTATTATCTTTGCCTATTTTTCCCACGATTACTGAGGAGCAATTGGACTTTGTCTGCAATGGAATCAAAGGAGTTCGTGAACAAGCGAAGGCACACTTTGAAGCTTCTTGAGATTTCCCATGTACGCCCATGGTCTTGGAAGGCTGACTTTTCGAACCGTCAATTCGTGGATGGAAATTGGAATCTGTCTGCACACCGAGGCGACCGAGTTCGTTGAATAGGGCTATAAGTCCCCCCTCTTCGAAGATTGGAATACTCACCAGTCAGAACAGTTCCTTTGCTCCCTTTGCTCTTGGTTTCAAGGAAGACTTGCGGAAACGAGGGTATGGAGCAGAGATTTTCAACAATCATGAAGAAATCTCCTCTGATTACGACGTTATCTTTGTCCTCAGCTATTTCAGGAAGATACCGGCGGATGCACTTCGCAGACATCCACACAATCTCGTAGTCCATGCCAGTGATCTCCCTTGTGGGAGAGGATGGGCTCCATTCTTCTGGCAGATTCTCGAAGGGAAGAGCAAGATCCCGATTGTGTTGTTCGAGGCTACGGAAGAACTAGACGCAGGTCCAATCTATCTGAAAGATGCGATTGTTCTAGAAGGGCACGAACTACACGATGAACTTCGGTCCCTACAGGCGCACAAGTGCATTGAGCTATGCTTGCGTTTTCTATCGGAAAACCCTAAACCAATACCG
>Ga0315282_10004479_pt1 | contig 24332 bp, 17 predicted proteins | sample YL17G07_20_MG_FD_203693 | JGI IMG/M metagenome (GOLD analysis project Ga0315282, IMG submission 203693) | Sediment microbial communities from Yellowstone Lake, YNP, Wyoming, USA - YL17G07_20 | ecosystem: Environmental > Aquatic > Freshwater > Lake > Sediment | place: USA: Wyoming | collected... | reverse complement strand
GCAGCCAGACGAAAACTGTGAATATCACGCTGGTGGCGAAAGCTCTTGACAGCGAATGGTGGCAGCGGGTCAAAGCCGGCGCGGAGGCCGCGGCCAAGGCGCATCCGGGCGTGCGCCTGGCGGTGCTGGCACCGGACCGCGAGGTGAATATCGACCAGCAGGTATCGATTCTGGAAGATCAAATCACCAAGAGAGTAGCCGCCTTGATCGTAGCCCCTGCGGGCGCTGTGGAAGTGGTGCCGGTGCTCGATCGCGCGCATGCCGCGGGAATCCCGGTCGTCATATTTGACACGGACGTCAACTGGCCGTCTAAGGTCAGTTTCGTCGGCTCGGACAACCGCCGGGCCGGCCAAATCGCCGGGGAGTATATCGTTAAGACACTAGGCGGCAAGGGTCAAGTGGCTGTCATCCGCGGCATTTTGGGTGTGTTGACGCATGAGGACCGGGTGGCTGGGTTCCGCGACGCGATTGGCAGCACCGGCGGAATCCATTGTGTTGCCGTGCTGCCCGGGAACAGCGAACGGGCTTTGGGCATGTCGGTAATGGAAGACTTGCTGACGCGGTATCCCGACCTGCTAGCCGTTTTCGCTACTAATGACCAGATGGCACTAGGAGCCGTGGAAGCGGTCGCCGCGCGGAACCTGCAAGGCAAGATCGCGGTGGTGGGAATCGATGCAACACGCGAAGCTGTGCGCGCGGTCAAAGCAGGCCGGCTGGCGGGCGATGTCGCCATGTATCCGGAAACGCTTGGCCGCAGCGCGGTCGAGGCGGGGATCAAAGCGGCACGGGGTGAACCGGTGGAGAAACGCATCCATACCGGCCAGGCGTTGGTTACGAGAGAAAACGCAGACAATTTTCTAAGGTGATCGCCTTCCGAGCTCTTCCCCGTCCGTCACGCGGGATTGCGGAGCGAATGCTGGCCCCCGTCTTCCGCCGAGCAAAGATCGATGGAGCCCACGCCCATCGTTTCCGCCACACCCTGGCAACCGACATTCTGGCGCGCGGCAGCACCATGGCCGACGTGGCCGACGTGCTGGGCATCAGCGAGCACATCGCGCGCCGGCATTACGCCAAGCGGTCGGCGGCCCGCCAGGAACGAATCGCGACCATCATGCGGCTGGTGCATGACGGGGAGCCCGAAGTGTGCACACCGTCGCTGCCCGCGCTTCCAGCAAAGCCGACCGTCATTCAGTGACCAAACGGAAAGGCCAGGTCTGGCAGAGGGCGAAGTCACCGTCATCAGAATCAGTTGGTCGGAGCCGTGGGTTTCGGTTCCAGCGCGGCGGCATCCTGTGGTTGCAGCGGGTTCTTGGGCTTCGGGTCGAAATAGATGTCTTGCGTCGCCTGAGCCATGTCCTCCAGAGAGATCGCAGAGGGCCGGATCACGAACTCCTTCTCCGCCCGCTCGTACATGAAGTAAGGCTCAAGTTCGCGGTCAGAGAGCAGGATCACTCGCCGTTCGTATTCTCCCTGTGCCCCCTTGCAGCGCTCCACTTCTTCCGGAGTGAACCGGCTGGTCTTGGAGAATACGATGAACGCCTCGCAGTCGCGACTTGCAGTCAGGGCGTCCGCCACTGGCGCCAGTTTCCCCACATCGTCCGCCGTGATCTCACCACCTCCCTTGCATTCGCCTATGGCAATCTGAAGGGTTCTCTCGGGCATAGACTCAGCAAGCAGCACGAAATCCGTTTCGCATTTCTGGATATTCCTGCCGGCCGGTTCCAGTTCAGTGCCCGTGGTGTACCCGAGAACGTGCATATGCAGCGCGGTCTGCAATTGCTGCAGCGTCAATGCCACTGGGATTCCGCCGCCCTGATGATCATCCCGCCCGAATAATCCCGAGCGGCGGAACGCCCAATCCCGATCCCTCAGCTGCGACGTTATGTTGAAATCATTACCGCAATACTCGCACCGGCTGATCGTCCGGACGTCGTCCAGAGGAATCCAGCTTTCCAGTTCGCAGTTTGGGCAGAAAAGGCGAAGACCTACGCGAAAGACGGCTCTCTTCAGCAGATAATTGAACGCATCTTCCGCTTTTAGAGCTCGCCGCTCTCGGGCCTCGATAAAGAGGCGCTCATATTGGAAAAAGCCGGGCCTTCCTGAAACTGGGTCTGCCTGCCGAATAGCCGTGACAGCACCACTTCGGGTGAAGGACTGGTCTGGAGAGTACTTCCTGATCAAGTCCCGCACCCCCGCGATCTTGAATACCCTGCAACCCTGCAGTCCTCCCATTTGTGCGATCAGCCGCGCGGTTACGAGGCCGGCGGGGCTCGGTTTCGCTGCCATGCCGCATGCTTCGAAGATCTTGTTCACCAGGACGCGCACGTCCAGGGCGTGCACTGTGAGGTCGCTCCGAGTGACGTGGGTGACGATGCCGATTCCTTCGCGCTCGGAGCGAACCGCGTTGTATTCGAAGTAGGCCTCGCGGCCGTAGTACTCGTTAAGCTTCGGGAAGTAGGGCGGTTTCAACACCAGATTCTCGGTTGTCACGAGGGGATGGACCGAGACGACAACGTTTTGCGTATGAAGTTGGATATCGTCAAAAAACGGCTTGGGCGGCAGCTCGAATGTGACCGAGGTTCGGTCGTTCTCCGATACCATGCCAAGGACCGGCTGCTCCTCGAACCCCATCAGCGGCGGCTTGATATTGAGGCCGTTCCAGATCGTGAGTGATAACGCGCAGCGCGTCAGGCCCGTGCCGAAAGGAGCCAGGTCGACCTCGGTGTCGTGGGATTTGTTCCAAATTGCTATCCAGTCCCCCCACCCACTCGGGTGTTTCGGTCGCTCCCGCAATACGCCAAGGTAGTGATCCGTCATCTCGTGGAGACGACCGTGACAGGCGGGGTCGTAAAACAGCACGTCGATTCCCGCGGCGCGCAGATTCCAGAAGTTGACGAGATCTGTAAAGTCGCGGCTGTCGCCGTAATATAGCCCTGGATCATCGCGTCCCCAAGAGACATGGTCCGGCAGTAGGCGGGACGTTGTCATTACCGACGGCGTGATCTCCTTATATGCCGCCCGAGGGAGTGCTTCTGTGGCAGAGACATTGACCTCCTGCGCCGCAACAAAGTCCCGGAAGAAACCCTCGTAATCTGCCCCGATGTCGTCCTTCGCAGGATATGCCCCAAACGTCGACAGGAGTATATCCGCGAGTGGGTCTGTCGGGTCCCAACGAAGCAGCATTCCATTCCTGGTTGGCCGTTCCCGGCCCTTTACGTAGGATTCACAAAACTGCCTCACCGGATGGTACACATCCAGGAATATTGCCATCGGCCCCCGTGACCCCGCGATAAACAGGTCCTTGTGGACACTCGGCCACAGAAGGTGTTTGAAGTCAGCACGCAGCGCGTCACCGTCCGGGGACTTGGAGATGCAGTAGAGACAATCCACCCGAAAGACTCGGACGAGTGATCGTGCAAGTTCAGGATCACCGAGAGGGATAACGGGATTGAAGCGACCTCCCCAGAGCGTGTGCGTCAGACGCAGCGCTTTGCGGAAATCCCCCAGGTTATTCTCCTGGACGCACCAGCCGATTCTGATCGGGCGGTATCGGACTCGGAGGTGGATCGGACCCATATCGTACCCGTCGCCTCCCTCGAATGGTAACTATTAACCCATCAAAAATCCATAGATCGCATTGCCGCCTAGTCGCGGGGGATAGGTCCCAGGCTTCGCCTCCGGCGTTTCCGCGTGCAATAAAGGGGGCACGATAACTCTGAGGTCCGACTGGCGGCATCCCGAGCTTGCCCGCCCAGCGCCAGGATCTTAACGTCCGATCCCCATGCTTGGCTGCGTTCACCAGCCCACTTGGCCGCGTCGTCTGGGCACTTGGAGACGAACGGGCCCGGGCAAGCACTCGCGTGTTGCGGTCCTCGCTGCGGCGAACAAGCAGCGAAACCCGGGTACGCGTGGGGTACGCGAGAAAAAACTGCCCGTAAGTCAATGAAAACAAAAAGGGGAGCTTGGTGCGGAAGGAGGGATTTGAACCCTCACGCCCCGAAGGGCGGCGGATTTTGAGTCCGCTGCGTCTGCCGTTCCGCCGCTTCGGCCTGGCGCCGATTCCCACTCGAATTTGCTACACTGAGACCATGCGAGAGGCAGTCGAACGTCTGCGTTTTCCCAGGCCGGGTGGCGCTATCGCTGCGGCCCGCGATTTCGGCGTCGACTTGACGCTGCTCATGGAACGGCTGCAGCGCACCCCCGAGCAACGTCTGCGCGATCTTCAGAAGGCAATGGAGAACCTGGAGGCGATCCGTAGCGCAGCGACGCGGCCTCGCGAGTCTCAGCCATGATCGATCTGGAGAAGCTGATTCCGCGGTTGGTTGAGAGCGGAGTGGCCTTTGTGATCGTCGGAGGGGTGGCGGCCTGCATCCACGGCTCGGCGCAGGTCACCGTGGATCTCGACATTTGCTATGCCCGCGACAAAGGCAACCTGAAGAGGCTTGTAGATGTGCTCGCTCCGTTCCACCCGCGCCTTCGCGGTGCTCCCAACGACCTCCCCTTCCTCTGGGATGTGGACACTCTCCGTCAAGGCCTGAATTTCACGCTGACCACGGATTGGGGTGATCTGGATCTTCTGGGTGAGGTGGCAGGAGTCGGCGACTATCCTCGGGCACTGGCCGCTTCATCCCATACCACTCTGTTCGGAACGACCTGTGCTGTTCTTTCCCTGCCCGCCCTCATAGGTGCCAGACGGGCCGCCGGGCGGCCGCGCGACCTTATCTCCCTGCCCGAACTGGAAGCCCTCTGGGAGGCGACGAAGGACGAACGAGAACGGTAATTGTTCATTGAGAGGCTGATAGCGCTTGCCACCGGAGCGCAGCCAGGCAAGAACGCCCGCGTGCGCATGTATGTGGGCGAGACGATCACCCTGAAAAGCGCCATAGGCGTGACTTAACCAGACCGCTCCGCAAAACAACCTCCAGGTCCCGGTCCCTGGCCAGGATATAACACCCGTTTTCCTCAGCTAGCGCGGCGATCAGGCAGTCGATGGTTGATCGAACTGTGGCCCCTCTCTGACGCAAAAGGCGGTAGAGTTCGGCGGAACGGAGGTAGAGTTCTATCCCCGAGGGCTCCAGAAACGAGAGGTCCCGGAAGAGGCGCTGGAGTTCATCCCGGCCTTTGTCTCGCCGCAGCCCCTGGAACACCTCCGCCACAATGACGCCGCAGGTGCAGAGTTCGTCGTGCCCGGCTACCAGATCGGCCAGTGCCTGCCGCTCGGGCGAAGCGTGCCCGTTCAGGAAGTCAACCCAAGCTGAGGTGTCGACCAGCACCCTCATCGGCGGCCCTCCCGCTTCCGGAGCGCGTTCAGGTCCCCTTCCCAGCGCAGTTTCCCTTCAAACCTCAACAGCCCGCGCAAGCGGCGCCGGCGGGCATAGTCGCGCAGCGCCTCATTGATAATTGCGGTCTTGGTCTTGCCCGAGGCGACCTTCATCGCGCCGGCCAATGCCTGTTCATCGAGATTCAAAGTTGTCCGCATCGTCTGCTCCCCAATGCAGATTCTAGAGGCTCTTTGTATGCATGTCAACAGGGGAAGGCGGAGGAGGCAGAGAGGTGCGGGCGGCCGTCGCAGCAGCCGGCCACATACTACCGCGTGGCGAAGGCTTGGCCAATCTCGCCGAACGGGGTGGTCACAATCCCCTTCAATGCCGCTTCGAAGGCCAACTTGACTCCATAAGCGCCGTCGTCTGTCGTCAGCTTGAACGTCAACTCGTGCCCGTCAAATCTCACGTCCTGGAGGGGCATGGTCTTCTCATCGCTGCTGACCGTTCCGCTGAGCTTGCCGCCTTCATCGCGAAGATCCAGATCGACACGCGAAAATTTGCCGTCTGGCATCTCGACGGTGATTTTCCATTTGCCGACGACAACCGCCTGTCCGCCTTGGCCCTCCCCTGCGTTGAGAGGCGCAGGGTGAAGGCCGGTGTCAGTCCCGGCAGCGCAGGGTGCAACGAACGGAATGCTGTTCCCGTCCTCGATCGCTCTCACCATGCTGGCGCGGCCGGCCAGCGTCGGAACACAATTGTCCAGCCGGACCGAATCGGGCAGGAACTCGCTGTCAAGCGGTTGTTTCGAGCTCAGTTGTGTGCCGAACACTTGCGGCCGGCCGATGCTTTGGAGAAAGCGGTCGAGTGTCGCGGTGGCGATCCAGCGGCCGCCGGCATTCCCCTTGGCCACCGACGTCATCGCCAGCACGTGGGCGAGGAGATAATCCTCGGGCGCCTCACCGTGCTGGAAAATGAACGCCGCCCGTTCATAGTCCTCGCCGGCGCGCAGCCCGCTTGTACGCATGATTTCCCTGACCCGGTTGCGGCGCGCCGCGTCCCTGAGCGCCACCTTCCCCCAATCCTCGGCGGTCATCGCGGTGGCCTTGCGGCGATCGTTCTGGTCTTCGTCATACAACCGGGCGAGTTCCGGGCTCGATTGCCCGCCTGCTTTCGCCTGGCCGAAAGCAAAAGGCGCAACCAGAAGGACGAGACAGACAGCAATGCAGGCGCGGTGCACCATGGAGGCATTCTACTCCAGGGTTTTGCATCTTGGGCGCCCACACCCACACGCTCCACATCCCGCCCCGACTAAGCCCATGTGGACAAACCGAAGCGGGTTGTGAGAACGAGGCCGTACCACGTCGCGCCGGTTCGCCGGGCGCCGGCACTCCGCCAAGTAGTCGGCGGCCCGCCAGGAACGAATCTCGACCATCATGGTCGGTGCACGGCGGCGAAGCGACCCCAGCGGGCACACCACGGGTACGCGAGAAAAAACTGCCCGTAAGTCAATGAAAACACCAGGGAAAAGCTGGTGCGGAAGGAGGGATTTGGAACCTAGCGCACCTAGAAGGTCTTTTTTTTCAGTCAGTTACGGGCAGTTTTTCTTCGTGTACCCAGAATGTACCCGGAATTGCGCTTCTCTTGCGGCCGAGCTCCCTCGCGGAATCCGGAACTTGCGGTTCAGGGCGTGGGTGTTCGAGTCCCTCCTTCCGCACCATCAGTTCACACGACTTACAGTTCCGGCACGTTTTGAGGCAGGTTGTTGAGTTTTCGCGATTTTGCCCGAATGTCCCAGTTCAGGTAGGTCTCCAACTTGCTGGCCGCTTCCTTTAGGTCTCGCCCACTCGAAAAATGACTGCGTTCCGGCCTCCCGCACCGTCCCGCACCGGCCGAAAAGCGACCCAGGCCTCGTCGCGGCGAATCGAACCGGTCGCCGCGGACAGGCCCTATTTCATGTTGCAAAGCTACAAACTGACCTGCCGGCACTAAGGCTTCGGTTGCTTTGCGGTTTGTGCGTGCTCGCGTGCGACTCCTGCGGCGGCCATTCGCACTTCGGCGGCCCTTCTCACCCGGCGCGCTTCCTTGGAAGCAAAACTAAGACTTGCCTGCTCCGCCAGTCGGAAGATATGGCCGTCCCAGGGGCCAGCCATCAGCCCGTCCAAAGAATGTTTCTCGGTGGCTAAGAGCAAATGCCCCAGTTCGTGCGCCAGCGCGCAGCCGAGCATAATGCCCGTATACCTCCAGTCGGACATGACGACAACGTTCTCATAGCATACCGAGGCTTTCTGGCCGACCGCATGGCCGAGCACGCCTAGCTTTGCCCTGCAGCGCGACGTGAGCCGGACTTCAAACTGATCTAGCGTCAGCGCCGACGCACACGACCCATGCGCCTGCCCCTTCGGATCGAGCGGACACTCGCTCCACGTGATACCGACACCGGCTTTGTGAAAAATGCCGTCGACCGTTTGCCGCATGTCGGCGAGGGCCCGGGCGGGTACGCGCGCCTCATTCAGCAGTCGTATAGTGATCCGTGGCGCCCGCCCGGGCCAGCCATCCTCGGTTGCCTGCTGCTTCGCCTTCGCACCCGCCTCGCCGCGCCCCGCGGCCAGCGCGATTAGGAGCGTCATTGCCCACAATGTTTGGCTGCTCATAGCCGCCTTTTTCTGCTTTCAGCCGGGAAAGCGCAAAAAAGGCGGGCGAGCTACAATGTTGAGCGCACTTTGTTTTTGAAATTGCAAAGACAAAGGCTGCGAAGGCGCCACCCAATCTCCGGCTTCTCGGCGTTGGCGCCTTTGCAGGGTTCAAACTGGATTTCAAGAAGGGAGCGGGCAGACGCGTATAATTGCGGTCGAGGGAAGTTTGCCGTGAAGTCGCCTGCCTCGGCAGAAATCACCGGTTTGTTGCGCGCCTGGGGCGGCGGCAACGTGCAGGCGCTCGCCCAGCTCACACCGCTGGTTTACCAGGAATTGCGCCGCATTGCTCGTCGCTGCATGTCGCATGAGCGGCCCGGCATCACGCTTCAGGCCACCGCGCTGGTCAACGAGGCGTACCTTCGCCTGGTCGACGTTTCGGGCGTGCGCTGGCAGGACCGCGCACACTTCTTTGCCATTTCCGCGCAAATGATGCGCCGCATCCTGGTCGACGCCGCGCGCGCTCGCGGTTCCGGCAAGCGCGGCGGCGGCATCCCCAGGATTTCGTACGAGGATGGTGTTGCCGCCGCCCCGCAAGGCAATGCGCAACTGGTTGCCCTCGACTTGGCGCTGGAGGAATTAGCGAAGATCGATGCCCGCAAGGCGAAGGTGGTCGAGTTGCGGTTCTTTGGTGGCCTGGGCGTCGAGGAGACGGCCGAGGTTTTGAAAGTTTCGCCGCAAACCGTGATGCGTGATTGGCGGTTGGCCAAGGCTTGGCTGGCTCGCGAAATAGGCGCTACGTGAGGCAGGACCAATGAGTGCAACTCCAGGGCGATGGCGCGAACTCGAAGCGTTGTACCAGGCGGCGATGGAGCGGGCGCCCTCCGAGCGAGCGGCGTTCCTGAACGAGGCCTGCCAGGACGAGGACCTGCGCCGCGAGGTTCAATCGCTGCTAAGTTACTCGCAGCCGGGAGACGCGCTTCTGGAAGGCGGCGCCGCGCGGCTGGCGATGGCGCCGCTGCGCGCCGGATCGACCCTGGGCGTCTATTGCGTGGTCGATCGAATCGGTGCGGGTGGCATGGGCGAAGTCTATCGCGCCAGCGATACGCGCCTGCACCGTGACGTCGCCATCAAGCTTCTGCCGCCTGTTTTTGCCGGCGACCGCGAATGGCGCGCGCGTTTCGAGCGCGAAGCGCGCCTCCTGGCATCGCTGAATCATCCGCACATCGCGTCCATTTACGGGCTGGAGGAATCGGGCAGCGCACCGGCCCTGGTGATGGAATTGGTCGAGGGCGACACGCTGGCCGAGCGAATTGCTCGTGGCCGGATTCCGCGCGACGAGTTGCTGAGCATTCTGCTGCAAATCTGCCAGGCGCTGGAGTACGCTCACGGCAAAGGCATCGTTCACCGCGACCTGAAGCCTGCCAACATCAAGATCGCTCCCGATGGCCGGGCGAAAGTGCTGGACTTCGGCCTTGCCAAGATGACGCGGCCGTCCACAGAAAGCTTGGCTGCCGGTTCGGAAACGGTTGGTGCTAACTCTATCGCCACGCGGCCCGGCTACATTTTGGGCAGCGCCCCGTACATGTCGCCGGAGCAGGCGCGCGGCAAGAAAGTAGACCGCCAAACGGATATCTGGGCCTTCGGCTGCGTGCTGTACGAATGCTTGAGCGGAAAGCAGGCCTTCGGAGGCGACAGCGCGGCGGATTCTATCGCCGCTGTTGTGCGCGCCGAGCCGGATTGGTCGAAGCTGCCGATATCAATGCCGCCACGCCTTCTGGAACTTGTGCGACGCTGCCTGCGCAAAGACCCGAACCAGCGCCTGCACGACATCGCCGACGCTCGGCTGGAACTGGAAGAGCTGCTCCAATCCGCCGCCCCGGGTGCGAGCGGGGACGCCAGCGCTCCGGCCTTCGCGACACCCCGGCATCGCTGGATTGCCGTGAGCGTCGTCGCCGCGCTGTTGCTGGTCGCGTTCCTGATCTGGCAAATTCTGCCCGGTGTTGGCAGGATGACGTGGCGAAGGCCGCCTCCCGTCCGGCCGGTGATGCGTCTCATGGTACCTCTCCCGAACGCCGCCCTGCAGCCGGGCATGACGTTTTCGCCTGACGGTGCGCGCCTTGCCTATGCCGGGGAGTTGGATGGCCGCCGCGAGATTTTCGTGCGGGCGTTCGATCAGTTGGAACCAGCGGCGGTACCGGGCACCGAAGGCGGCTCCTCGCCATTCTTCTCTTCGGATGGGAAGTGGCTTGGTTTTTTCGCCGATGGCAAGCTGAAGAAGATCGCGCTCGCCGGCGGCCAGGCCGTCCCCATTGCCGACGTGCCTGACGCAAGGGGGGCCGCCTGGGGCGCGGACGACCAGATTATCCTTGGCACTACCTACCTTCGCGGTATTCTCGGCGTTTCTTCGACCGGCGGCCCGCTTCAACCAATCACCAGCCCCGACCAGAAGCGAAACGAAATCAGTCACAGGTGGCCCCGACTGCTTCCCGGTGGGCAAACCGTGCTGTTCACGATCATGAACAGCGACGCGATGGGCCTGCGAGGCTTCGCAATTGCTGCGCTGTCGCTGAAGACGGGTGAGCAGCGGACGATTATCGAGGCGGGCGCGGCGGCCCAGTACGTTTCCACGCCCTCATCGGGCGGCTACCTGGTCTACGCCGTGCCGGAGGGCCTCATGGCCGCGCCCTTTGATCCGGCACATGTGCAGCTGGCCGGCCCGGCACGCCTGCTTCAGGAAGCGTTCCTGCTCTCGGGAAAAGACAGAATGCAATTTCAGGCGGAGTTCGCCCTCTCGCCATCGGGCGAACTCGCGTACCTGCCGGCGGGCGACCGGCAGGACCTTCGAGCCTTCGTGTGGGTGCGCCGCAAAGGGCAAATCGAGACGATCGCGGCGCCGCCGCGCCGTTATGGCCGCCCGCGACTCTCGCCCGACGGGACGAAGATGACCGTCGCTGTCGAAGACGCGACCAGCGATATCTGGGTCTACGACTTGCTGCGCGGTACGCTTTCGCGCCTGACATTCGACGGACTGAAAACTTACCCGCTTTGGACGCCCGATGGTAAACGCATCACGTTCAGCAGCTCCACCACGCCCTCTGACGTTTTTTGGGCGCCGGCCGACGGGAGCGGGCAAGTGCAATCGCTCGATTGTAAGCGCGAAGCTCTCCAGAGTCTCGACTCGTGGAGCCCGGATGGCAAGTTCCTGGTGATGAGCAAGCGGCCGGCAAAAACGGAACTATGGATCTATTCGATGGCCGACAGGCGGGCGCGCCTCTTCCTCGACACACCGTTCTCGAATGGCCATGGAAGTGTCTCCCCGGATGGCAAGTGGCTGGCGTATGACTCTCTGGAATCGGGCCGGAATGAGGTTTACGTCCAGGCCTTCCCGAACCCCGGCGCCAAATCGCAAGTCTCCACGCAGGGCGGTTATTGGCCGCGTTGGACGAAGAACGGCTATGAACTGTGCTACGAGAGCGGGGGGAGCATGATATCGGTCGAGGTGCAGGCAGGCGACAGCTTCCGGGCCGGCGTGCCGACCCCGCTATTCGAACTTCCGGCGGGCGTCTCGTTCAACAGCGGCTGGGACGCGACCCCCGACGGCCAGAAGTTCCTCATGCTTCGGGAAGTGCCGCCGCAGTCGCGCCCCGGCTCGGCCGTGTTGCTGCTCAATTGGTCGGAGAAGTGAAACGGTCGAGGGGCTGTTTGGGCGCGAAGCGGTACGCAGCCGTGCGGCTGAACTCCCGCCGGTTCTTGTCGTACGCCCGAATCTCCAACTCGTACGGGTCGCCCGACCATACCGCGTCCACATCCCGTGACATCAGCCAGTCGCGAGCGTCCGCCTTGTTGTTGGTGACGTACTAAATCCGGCTGGCAGTGAACATCAGCGTGCCCTGGCAGCCGCCGAATCTGTGCAGGTGCTTGACCGGGATTGAATACTCAGCTTGCAGGTTCGCCGGCACGACCCGGTCCATTACCGGCTTGTTCAAGAGGGTTTGGATCTGCTGGAACAAGACATCAGTCAAGTCTCCGCTTGTAACGACGAAGTGGTACTGGCGAATCGCGGCCAAGCAGCAGGCGCTTATCCTGGTAGGTGACGATCACGAATTCTCTTGCGGGAAGGCGCGGGAAGGCGCGGGACGGGGAAGGCGCGGGGCAGCCTGAAAGCAGGGATTTTCGAACCGCGTAATCCTTCACTGAATCAGGTGCGGCGTGTGCTCACGCACCTGTCGAGCCTCCCCTTCCCCACCCTGCACCGCCCGCATGATCGTCGCAATCCGTCCCTGGCGCGCCGCCGACCACTTCGCGTAGTGCTTGCGCGCGATGTGCTCGCTGATACCCAAGACGTCGGCAACGTCGGCCATGGTGCCTCCGCGGGCGAGGATGTCGGTTGCCATCCGCTGACTCCATAGCAGCCTAGCCGCAATGTTCCCGGAAAGGGTGGGAGGCTGGTGCGGAAGGAGGGATTTGAACCCTCACGCCCCGAAGGGCGGCGGATTTTGAGTCCGCTGCGTCTGCCGTCTGCCGTTCCGCCGCTTGATGAAAGGGCCATGGCATGCTACGCGCGAGGCTCGTTCGCCATGGCACAGCGCGACAGTGCGTTCATCCTCGCCTGATAGCGCTTGCCACCGGAGCGCAGCCAGGCAAGAACGCCCGCGTGCGCATGTATGTGGACGAGACGATCACCCTGAAAAGCGCCATAGGCGTGACTTAACCAGACCGCTCCGCAAAACAACCTCCAGGTCCCGGTCCCTGGCCAGGATATAACACCCGTTTTCCTCAGCTAGCGCGGCGATCAGGCAGTCGATGGTTGATCGAACTGTGGCCCCTCTCTGACGCAAAAGGCGGTAGAGTTCGGCGGAACGGAGGTAGAGTTCTATCCCCGAGGGCTCCAGAAACGAGAGGTCCCGGAAGAGGCGCTGGAGTTCATCCCGGCCTTTGTCTCGCCGCAGCCCCTGGAACACCTCCGCCACAATGACGCCGCAGGTGCAGAGTTCGTCGTGCCCGGCTACCAGATCGGCCACCGCCTGCCGCTCGGGCGAAGCGTGCCCGTTCAGGAAGTCAACCCAAGCTGAGGTGTCGACCAGCACTCTCATCGGCGGCCCTCCCGCTTCCGGAGCGCGTCCAGGTCCCCTTCCCAGCGCAGTCTCCCTTCAAACCTCAACAGCCCGCGCAAGCGGCGCCGGCGCGCATAATCGCGCAGCGCCTCATTGATGATCGCCGTCTTGGTCTTGCCCGAGGCGACCTTCATCGCGCCGGCCAACGCCTCTTCGTCGAGATTCAAAGTTGTCCGCATCGTCTGCTCCCCAATGCAGATTCTAGAGGCTCTTTGTATGCATGTCAACGACGGGAAGGCTTGAGCGGATGAATGCATGGAACAGCGGCTGGCCGCGTCGCTAAAGACGCTGGCTGAACACCGGACAGCCAGCGGCAACAGCAGGCCATGTCGCCGCCGGCTACGGCGTTCGCGCACTTCAAATTCCCGCCGATCCACGCGGAAAGCGAAAGCCGGATGTTCCCGATCCGCCAGGAGCGAATCTCGGTCATCATGCGGCTAGTGCATGACGGGGAAGCGGCTGCGGCGGGCGCACTACAGGTACGCGAGGAAGAACCAGCCGTAATTCAATGAAGATTGGCGCGCGGGTGCTTAGGCGACTGGCAGTTGGCCTCGTGGTCGCCCCGGCATTGAGGTGCTTGCGCCCACACCTGCGCCAGTGTCAGTGCGGCTGCTGCAGGGCGCTCTCGACGGCCTGTGGGTCGCGGTCGATCACCAGCAAGTAGGCCCGGACTGCTCCCTCGGGCTCTCTGCGACCCTGCTCCCATTCCTGCAGGCTTCGCGGGCTGATCCCATAACGCCTTGCGAACTCACTCTGGCTTAGTCCAGACCTTACCCGAATCGCCTTAACGTCAACCGACTCGGGCACCTCAACGTAGCGCACGGGCAGATTGATTTCGCCCCGGATGTGCCGCTCGGCGAGCTTCATGCCCTCAATCAATTGTCGGCCGAGCCTGGAGTGCTTCGCTCGCGTTGTGTTCCTGGTTGCCGGTTTCCGAGTCATTGCACTACCCCGCCTTTCAACCTTGCCACGATGTTCTTCAATTCGCGCTTGTCGGCCTGAGTCAGGTCCGCCTGCTGGCTCTTGGAATAGAGAGCCAGCATGTAGACCGCGTATCGGCTGCCGTGGAAATAGTAGATCGCCCTCAGGCCTCCGCTCTTGCCCTTTCCGCTCCTTCCCCAGCGGGCCTTCCTGATGCCGCCGGTTCCAGGGATGATTGGGTGTGCTTCCGGCGCGTGGGCTATGTGATCCTCAAGCGCTTCCCTCTCGGAAAGACTCAGCCACCTTTTCGCCTGCCTCTCGTATGCAGGAAGCCCGACGATGGCTGCTGTCATGATCGTATCCTACGTCATTGACGGATTCGGGTCAAGGGCGCAAGGGGCAGAGAAGCCGCTGGGCATGAGCGAGCACATCGCGCGCCGGCACGCCAAGTGGCCGGGCGAATGAACAGCGAAACTCGGGTACATTTGGGGTACACGAAGAATTTTTGCCCGTAACTTACTTAAAACACAATGGCTTATTTGGTGCGGAAGGAGGGATTTGAACCCTCACGCCCTTGTGGGGCGGCGGATTTTGAGTCCGCTGCGTCTGCCGTTCCGCCACTTCCGCGCGGAGAGAACCGGCGGGTCGTGCCCGCCGTACTTCAGTTGAGTGTACCACAGTTCCCAGTGCGGAATGCGGAGTGCGAAATGCGGAGTGCGAAATGCGGAGTGCGGAGTCTCCTTGGACTGCCGGTACACAGCGCTCAGCGCTTTATTCCGACAGCACGGTTTCGGAGGTGCGGGCGGAGAAATCGAAATTAACAACGGTGCGGTACACCTTGAAGTCCACCGGCGCCGAGTAACGGACGCGCACCTGGTAGCCGCGCACCAGCCGCTCCACCTGCACGTCCTCGTCCTTAATAATGAAGCCCATGGCCCGGCCCTCTTCCAGCACCCGCTTGTGCACGGCGCCCGCTTCGGCGCGGGTGCGCCCGGAATCAACCTCCTTCTGCACCAGTTGCTCGTACTTCCAGCCGAGCAGGTAGGGTTTGGTGGTCTGCACCAAGAGGAACCCGAGAACCAACAGAACCGCCGCAGAAAACAGCCGTGATGTCATGGCTCCCTCGCAGTTGGCCTTCGCCGCTGAGGTGCGCGTGTTCGCCGGCCCCGCCCCACGGGGCCCGTCTGCCGCATCAACAGATTGTAGCAGAATGCCGGAGGCTGGGAACGACAGGCTGGGAACGACAGGCTGGAGGCCGGAGGCTGTAGGCCGGAGACCGCTGCTCCAGCCCGCAGCCTACAGCCTACAGCCTCCAGCCTCGAGCCTCCAGCCTGTTCTCGTATGCTATACTCCGCGGACAGCGGGCTGGGCTATGTTGCCGACACAAGTAGGCCGGTATCAGATCATCGAGGAACTGGGGCGCGGCGCGATGGGCGTCGTCTACCGGGGCTACGACCCGACCATCGGCCGAACCGTGGCCGTCAAGACCGTGCAACTGGACGCCGGAGACACGGAACTGGTGATGCGCTTCCGGCGCGAGGTGCAGGCGGCCGGGGTCCTCTCCCACCCCAATATCGTCACCATTTACGACGCCGGCGAGGACCAGGGCCTTTTTTATATCGCCATGGAACTGGTCGAGGGCGAGACCCTGCAGAAGATGCTGGCGCAAGGCCCCCTGCCGATTGAACAGGCGGTTGGGCTGGTGGAACAGATCGCGGCCGCGCTGGACCACGCGCACGGCCATTACATCGTGCACCGGGACGTGAAGCCCGCCAACATTATTGTGTCGGGCGGGCACGTCAAGGTGATGGATTTCGGCATCGCCAAAGTCACCGGGGCCACCATGACCGGCACCGGCCAGGTGCTCGGCACGCCGTCCTACATGTCGCCGGAGGTGGTCAAGGGACAGGGCGCCGACAGCCGCTCCGACCAGTTCTCGCTCGGCGTGATGCTCTACGAGATGCTGACGGGAGCCAAGCCGTTTTTTGGCGACAACATCACCACCGTCATCTACAAGATCATCGGCGAGCATCCGGAGCCGCCGTCTGCGGTCACCCCCGCGCTGGACCCCGGACTGAATTACGTGGTGCTGAAGGCGCTGGCCAAGAGCCCGGCTGAGCGCTATCAGAGCTGCGGCGAGCTGGCCACGGACCTGAAGAACCACGCGGCCTATCGCGAGCGGGGGCGGCGGATGGCACAGGCGGGGGCCGCGCGGGGCGCGGCCGCTGCTCCGGGCGCCGTGCCGGCAGCGCCGCTGGACGATGGCGCGGCCAACGCCACGCTGCCGTTCGATGCGCGCACCATCGTCACGGGCCGGGGTCAGGCAACGCCGGCGGCCTCCGCGGCAAGTGCGGCAAGCACGGCGGCTCCGGCGGCGGCGCGCCCTGGGCGACGGCGCAAGCCTCTTCTGGCGGGGATTGTGGCCGCTGCGGTGCTGGTGCTGGCGGCGATCAGCGGCGGTCTGTTGTGGAAGGGGCGGAAGGCGGGCGCGGATCAGCAGCCGCCGGCGCCGCCTGTCACGGCCCAGCCCGCTCCGGGCAAGGCCGTGCCTGCCCCGCCCGACGCTACCCCGGCGCAGCCGGCAGCCGGCCCGGCGCCTCCAGACTCCGCCGCCAAGGCAACGCGGACGCCCTCAAAACCGGCCGAAATCGAATTCGTGGTGAGCGCCGGCGAAAACTCCGCTTCCATCCGCATCGACGGGCGCGGGCAGCCCGAGTGGCAGACGCCGTACCGCTTCAAACTGCCGGTCGGCAAGCACACCATCGAGGTACACAAGCCAGGCTTTCAGACGGCGCGGCGGGAGGTGGAGTTCACCAGGAACGGGCCGCGCTCCATCGTCATGGAGCTGGCGCCGTCGCAGGCCACGTACCACATCACGACCATCCCGCCGGGCGCCGAGGTCTACTTCGACGGCCAACGGCAGGCCGCCCCCACGCCGTCCGCCTACACGCTGAGCTTCGGTGAGCACAAGATGAGCATCCGCAAACCCGGCTACCAAGCGGTGGAGCGGGTAGTACAGATCGGCGATGCGGCGCCGCCGCCTATCCGCGTGCTGCTGGTGCCGGAGCGACCGATTGTCACCGAGCATCCGGTGCGGCCGCCGGTGGCGCCGCCGGCCGCCGCCCCGCAGGGCACGGGGCGGCTCTCGATACGCACCAGTCCCGGCGGCGCTTCCATCATCGTGGACGGCACGCCCACCCAGTACCGCACTCCGGTCAATATCCCGCTGCCCTCGGGGAAACACTCCATCGTCATCGAGCGCCGCGGCTTCGCCAGCGAGACGCATGAGGTCACCATCCGCAAGGACGACATGACGAATCTGGAGCTGACGCTGAAGCCCGCCGCCCAGCAGCGCCGCCGCTTCCTGCCCCGATAGACCATAGTGCTAAGTACTGAGTGCTGAGTGGGTCCGAAAGAATCCGCGGACTTGCGGGGTTGAGTTGCTGCCGGCTGCTATACTGAGCACCCTCCGGGAGGGGCTGATGAGGCGATTGTTGAAACAGTTGGCAGCGCTGATCGGCGCGCTGGTGTTTGCGCTGGCGGCAGCGGGCGCGTCCCGCGTGGTCATCGTCAGCGACGCGGCGCTGGAGCCGCCGGCGCGCTATGGGCTGGAAAAGCTGCAGAAGGCGCTTGAAGCGAAAGGCTACGCGGTGGAGCGCGCGGCCACCATCCGGACGGCCGGCGCGGACTTCCTGGTGATCGCCACGGCAGGCCCGGGCAAACCAGCCGGAAGCTGCGCCGCCACGCCACAGGCGCCCGAGGCGCTGGCCATCCGGCAGGAAAAGCTCCAGGGCCGGCCGGCGCTGGTGTTGTGCGGCGCCGACGCGCGCGGGCTGATGTACGCGGCGCTGGATGCCGCCCAGCGCGTTTCCTGGAGCGCCGATCCCGGCCGGCCGTTCGCGCACATCCGGGACATCGCCGAGAAGCCTTACATGCGCGACCGCGCCGTCTCCATGTACACCATGCAGCGGGCCTATTTCGAGAGCCGGCTGTATGACCAGGCGCAGTGGCGCGCCTACTTCGACCTGCTGGCCGCCAGCCGCATCAACAGCTTCGTGGTCATCTTCGGATACGAGAACGGCGGCTTCATGGCCCCGCTCTATCCTTACTTCTTCGACGTCGAGCAATTCCCCGAGGTGAAGCTGGTGGGGCTGGCCGCCGAGCAGCAGCAGCGGAATGTGGCGGCCTTCCGCGCCATGATCCGGACGGCGCACGAGCGCGGCATCAACGTCACCGTGGCTATTTGGGACCACATCTACCGCGGCGGCGTGCAAGGCGGCGGCATCGAGGGCGCTTCGGAGCTGGTGGGGAAGCGCGTTCCCGGGCTGGTCTGGGGCGTCACCGCGGACAACCTGAACGCCTACACCAAGGCCGCTCTGCGGAAGTTGATCGAGGTCTTTCCCGAGGCCGATGCGCTGCAGTTCCGCATGCACGACGAGTCCGGCCTGAAGCCCGGCGAGATGCAGGCCTTCTGGCACCAGGTGTTTCAACTGATCAAACAGGCACGACCGGACCTGCCGGTGGATATTCGCGCCAAGGGCCTGCCCGACAGCATCATCGACGATGGGCTGGAGCAAGGACTGCGCCTGCGCGTGACGACCAAGTACTGGATGGAGCAGATGGGCCTGCCCTTCCATCCCACGCACATCAACCGCCAGAACCAGCAGGAGCGGCGCCACGGCTATGCCGACCTGCTGCGTTATCCGCAGCGCTACACGGTGCAATGGCGGCTGTGGAACGGCGGCACCACGCGCCTGCTGCTGTGGGGCGATCCGGAATACGTGCGGCGCTTCATTGGCAGCGCGCGCCTCTACCAGGGGGACGGGTACGAGGTGAACGAAATGCTGGCCACCAAGATGCTCGGCGAGCCGCACGACGCACCCCCGCTCGAGATCCTGAACCCGCACTACCGGTATTACGACTACGAATTCGAGCGCTACTGGCACTTCTACCAGCTCTGGGGGCGGCTGGGGTACAACCCGGAGACGCCCGCGGAAATCTGGGAGCATGAGTTCGCGCGCCGGCTGGGGCCGGAGGCCGGCCCGCCCCTGGCCAGCGGTCTGCGCCTGGCCAGCCAGGTGTTGCCGCGCATTGTGGCCGCCAGCTACCCGTATTCGTTTTTCCCCACCACGCGGGGCTGGGCGGAAATGATGCGCATGGACGACCTGCCCAGGTACGCCGCCGGCCACACCACCGACACCGAGCAATTCCAGAGCGCGGCCGACCGGGCCCGCAACATATTGGAAGGCGGCGACAGCGCCGCGCGCCCGCCGGAGGAAACCAGCCGCTGGTTCGCGGAGATCGCGGGGCGGATTCTGGGCGAGATTCAGAAAGCCGAAAGCGCCGGCCGCGAGCGGCCGGGATCCCGCAGGGCGGGACGCTCCCAGGAATTCGTATCGACGGCGACCGACCTGCGGATCCTGGCCTGCCTGGCGCAGTATCACTCCCATCGCCTGAAGGCGGCCGTGCATTACAGCGTCTTCCGGCAGAACGGCGACCTGTTCGCCATCGACGCCGCGGCCGCCGAAGAGAAGCAGGCCGTCGCGGCGTGGGAACGCCTGGTGGAGGCCGCCGGCGATGTGTACGGCAGCGCGCTTCCCTTTGGCGTTCACCGGACCGGCTTCAGCCGGCACTGGAAGGAAGAACTGGAGAAGCTCCACGTCGGGCTGGAGAAGCTCGAAAAGGAACGGGAGCAGGCGCGAGTTTCGCCCGGCGGTTCCCTGCCCCGCATCGCGCACACGCCTGTGCACCGCGTCGCGCCGGGCGAGGCGCTCACGGTCCGGGCCAGCGCCGGCGCGGAAGGCGGCGTGAAGCAAGCAGTGGTGCTGGCGGCCGAGCGGGGCGGCAGCTTTATGCCCGCGGCTATGCGGCAAGTGGGGCCCGCCCGTTATCAGGCGGAGATTCCGCACGCGGCAGCCGAAGGCGAGCTGCGGTACGTGATCGAGGTGACGGATGCCGGCGGCCGGCGGGCCGTCTATCCGCCCAGGGGGCAGGCCGAGCCCATCGTGGTCACCATAACGGCCGACCGGCAACCGCCGGAGGTTCGCCTTGAACGCCCCGCGGCCGCCAAGCCCGGGCAAGCTCTGCGGGTGGCCGCGCGCGTCACCGACCCCTCGGGGGTGCGCAGCGTTCGCCTGCGGTACCGCCACCTGACGCAGTTCGAGGACTACCGGACGCTCCAGATGACGCGGGATCAAGACAGCGGACTGTACGAAGCGAACATCCCCGGCGACTTCATCGTGCTGCAGTGGGACCTGATGTACTTCATCGAGGCCGTGGATGGCCAAGGCAACGGTCGAATCTACCCGGACCTGGACGTGGCAACTCCCTACGTCGTCGTTCCAGTAGTCCGCTAGCCTGAATCTCTTACGGCTTGGCGGCGCTACCGTCCCAAAGGAAACGCTGAAATGCGGCCGAAAACCGGGCGCTCTGCTCACCGGTCCACTCGCCGCCAGCGGCTCCCAGTTAGCGTTTGAGCACCTGCCGCTCTTCGCCGACCAGGTGGTGCTCCAGCACCTTGGCGCTCCTTTCAATGGCGAAAGCTATGCCAGAAACGGCTCGAACGAAGCCGGTTGGGTGTATAGTTGGGTGTATATTGGATGGCAGCCCGGAACCCAAAATGGAGATTCCGGTTAATAATCTAGCCATGTCGGCCGTGTGCGCCGCGCAAAGAGGGAGGTTGTGTATGTCCAGCATCCTAAGATCTCTCATCGCCATCGGCCTGGTTGTTCTCAGCGTGTCGATCTGTCTGGCCCAGGTAGAGCAGGGGGCCATAACGGGTGTCGCGACCGATCAGAGCGGTGCGTCGATCCCCAGGGCAAAGGTGACTGCCACCAACGAGGCCACACACGCCGTTGCCGTCACGGAAACCAACGAAGCGGGCTACTACAAGATCCCCTACCTGCTGCCCGGGAACTATACCGTGGTCGCGGAGAAGGCAGGGTTCGCGCCGCAGCGCGTGAACACTGTCCCGGTGCTGGTGGGACAGATCGCGACCATCAATTTCGCCCTCAAGCCGGGCACGGTTCACGACGAAGTGACCGTCACCGCCAATTCCGTTCTTATCGAGCAGGCGACTTCTTCATTGGGATACGTGATCGGCACCACGCAAATCCTGGAGTTGCCCGCCAATCGCAATGCCTACAGCCTGGTTACGCTTTCGCCGGGAGTCATCGCCGCGGGCAACACCGCCACCGGTCCCATTGTGAACGGCGGCCGGTCCAACACCACAGCCGTCCTGTTGGATGGCCAGGAGACGCGCAATAATTCCACGCTGGACAACGACTACACCCCGCCGATGGAGGCGGTCGCGGAAGTGCGGTTCATCACCAACAGCTTCTCGGCCGAGTACGGGCGCTCAGAAGGAGGAGTGCTGACGGCCGCCGGCAAGACGGGTACCAATCAGGTCCATGGCAGCGTCTATGAATACTTCCGCAACGATAAGTTGAACGCCAACGGCTGGAATAACAACCGGAACCGGCTGCGCCTCAATCCCCTGCGTCATAACGAGTACGGCTTTTCGCTGGGCGGGCCGGTTTATCTGCCCCGCGCCTACGACGGCCGGAGCAAGACCTTCTTCTTCTTCAACTGGGAGCAGATGCGGGACCACAGCCCGAATAACTACACCGGGAACGTGCCCACCGCCGAACAGCGGTCGGGCGATTTTTCCAAGACCGTGACCAGCAGCGGGGCGCTGATAAGGATCTACGACCCGGCCACCACGCGGCCCGATCCGAGCAGTGCGGGCAATTACATCCGCGATCAGTTTCCAAACAACCAGATTCCGGCCGCCCGCATCAACTCGTGGACCCAGAAGATCCTGGCGTATTACCCGGCGCCCACCCTTCCCGGCGTCATCAACAATTATGCGGCTCCGGTGACGCGTACCGACACCTGGAACAAGTACTTCACACGGGTGGACCACAATTTCGGCGACAAGAACCGCCTGTTCTTCCGTTACGGAAGGCAGGGCGAGCCGATTTCGAACCCGTTCGTCAACGCCGCTTTTCCCGGCGAGGGCACCAACGGCGAGAACGGGAACATGCGGACGGCGTCCTGGACCATGGTCTTGAGCGACACGGCGACCTTCACGCCCAGCCTGATCGGCGAGTTCCGGCTGGGGTCAACGCGGTGGAAGCGGGTGCAGTCGCCGCGCAGCCTGGGTTTCGATATCACCACCATCGGGCTGCCGCAGTATTTGAAAGCGGTGACCGGCGATGCTCTGTTCCCGCTGATCGACATCACCGACATGACCAGCCTGGGGCCGTTGCGCGCCTCGCACAACGTGGATGCGGAGAACACCCCGGAACCGCAGGCGCATGTCACCTGGGTCAAGGGCGGTCACGCGGTGAAGACCGGCTTCGACATGCTGTTCTGCCAGTTCAACACCTTTCGGCCGGATTACCCGTCGGGGAATTTCTCGTTCTCGCGGGGCTACACGCAGGGGCCCAACCCGGCCCTGGGAACCTCCACGGGGGGCTACGGCGTGGCCACGCTGCTGCTCGGCGCGCCGACGGGCGGCTCCTTCACCGTAGGGCCGTCGCTGGCCTTGCTACAGAAAAGCTACAACTGGTATTTGCAGGACGATTGGAAAATCAGCCGCGCCGTCACGCTGAACCTCGGGATCCGCTGGGAGTACCAGACGCCCTGGGCCGAGCGGTACAACCACCTGGCCTACTTCGATCCCGGCGCCACCGATCCGGTCACCGGCTACAAGGGCCTGCTGAGCTTCACCACCGGCAGCCACCGCTATCCCAGCAACCCGCAGAAGGCCAACTGGGCGCCGCGGGTAGGGCTGGCCTGGACATTCGCCAAGGATACGGTGTTCCGCGCCGGCTACGGCTGGTTCTATGCGCCGGGCAGCGGCGGCGTTGGGTCGAGCCCCGGAGACATGGGGAGCGGTTCGCAAACTTCCACGTCGGTTTACACCGGGCCGACGCAGGCCGCGCCCAATACGCCTCCTCCGGGGGCCACGTTTACCAACCCGTTCGTCACCGGCCTGCAGGCATTCCCCAGCACGCTGCAAGGCAGCGGCATTAGCGCGATTCTTCCCAACTGGCTCACGCCCAAGAACCAGATGTGGAACGCGAACATCCAGCGCACCATCACCGGCAACCTGCTGGTCGAGGCGGCCTACGTCGGCAGCCGCGGCCAGCACATCTGGTCGAACATCAATATAGACGCGGCGAATTCGCAGTACCTCTCGCTGGGATCGCAACTGCTGGCGCTGGTTGCGAACCCGTTCTACGGAAAGATCACGTCCGGGAGCCTGAGCTCGGCCACGGTCCGGTACAACCAACTGCTGCTCCCCTACCCGCACTACACCAGCATCAACTGGCTTCGCGGGTCGGTCGGCGACTCGGTCTACCACGGGTTCACGCTGCGAGCGGAGCGGCGCTTCGCGAAAGGATTGCTGTTCCAGTCGTCGTACACCTCGGCCAAGCTCATCGACAACGTAGTGGAGCGGTTCATTGGGGGCGCCGGCCTGATCGATCCCAACAACCTGCGGCGCTCGCGCTCGATTTCTGCCAGCGACGTCTCGCAGCGCTGGGTAAGCAACTTCGTCTACGAGCTGCCGGTCGGCCACGGCAAGCGCTGGATCTCGCAAGGCCTCATCGGCCGGATCGTGGGCAACTGGCAGACCAGCGGCATCTTCACCATGCAGACCGGCACGCCCATCGCGATTGTGCCCGCCTGCGCCACGCAGTTGCCCGGAGTGAGCTGCTACGCCAACCGGCTGCGCGATGGCAATCTGCCGGCCAGCCAGCAGAACCTGGACCGCTGGTTCGACACGACGGCCTACGCCAGCCCGGCGCAATACTCGATGGGGAATGGCTCGCGCACCGAGCCCAACCTGCGCAACCCCGGGACCATCTCGTTCGACTCCGTGCTGAGCCGCTGGCAGCCGATCCGCGAGAGGATGAAGCTGCAGTTCCGCGCGGAGATGTACAACATCCTGAACCACCCGAACCCGGGGGCGCCCAGCGCGTCGATCACTTCCTCCACGTTCGGGCAAATCACCGCCAAATCGGGCAGCCGCACCATCACCCTGGCGCTGCGGCTGGCGTTCTGAGCCATGATGAAAACGATGGGGGCCATTATCCTCGCGGCGGGTCTGCTGCTCGGCGCCGCCGCCTCTGCCACCGACCGCGTGGACGCCTCCACGCTCGACGGCAAAGTCCTGCTGGGCTATCAGGGCTGGTTTAATTGCCCGGGGGACGGGTCCCCGGGCAATAACTGGCGCAGTTGGTCGCGCGGGGTCCCCGCCGCGGACACGCTCACCATCGACTTGTTCCCCGATTTGAGCGAACTCGATCCGGACGAGCGCTGCACGGTCCCGGGCATGACCATCGGGGGCAAACCCGCGTATCTGTACTCGGCCTGGAACCCCAAGACCGTGG
>Ga0315282_10004478_pt1 | contig 24338 bp, 21 predicted proteins | sample YL17G07_20_MG_FD_203693 | JGI IMG/M metagenome (GOLD analysis project Ga0315282, IMG submission 203693) | Sediment microbial communities from Yellowstone Lake, YNP, Wyoming, USA - YL17G07_20 | ecosystem: Environmental > Aquatic > Freshwater > Lake > Sediment | place: USA: Wyoming | collected... | reverse complement strand
TCCTAAATTGGTTAAAAATGGTTTTAAGTCTGGTTCTGCATAGGCACTTTCATGGATTTCTTCGATGAGCGCATTTTGGCAGTGCTCGGGGATGGCAAACCCAGAGTCTTTGCTCAACTTCTAAGCGGAGTGGGCTTCTCACATAACACGCTGAGGCTGCACTCACTCATCCGGGCGCGAAGCCCAATTCTTTAGCAGCTCAGGACATCGTCCAGTCAATTTACCGGTCGCATGGACCATGGTGTAAAATGGACTAGCCAGCCCATGCAGTGTATACTGGCCGTCTTTCATAAAGTCAATTTAGGAACAAGCATGCGCGCTATCGTCCCTACACCTAAATGGGAGTGGACCGGGCGGGATTAGCATAAATTTTTATCCAAAAAGGATTTGTTAAGGCTTTAAATCTGCGGGTCCAAATTCTTTCTTTCCACATAAGTTTTTTATTCCAAAAGGATTTATTTAATGAAACTTAAACGCTGCACCAGCATCAGAATTATACCCACTAAAGTTCCGAGGGTTCCTCCAATTACTGCGTATTATCATAAAGAAAGCTTCAAACAGGCCTTACGATTAACTACGCTGTCTCCCAAGCACTTGTTCAATTATGTGTCAAAAGGACACACAAACGCACAGATTTACCCTTTTCCCTCTACAAACAACTTGTTAAAGGGCTGGATTTATCGTCAGATGTCCAACGCTATAAGGCGAGCCCCCTTTGCGGGCCTCTTTCCACAAATGTTATATTTTCTTCTCAAGATAATAGTGAAATTCTGAGGGGGATTTATGGGGAGTGGAATGATCCCTGAGTTGAAGTCCTCTTCGAAGAGGATTGGCCAATTGTATCCGATATTGTTGGATTATCACGGCAACATCATCGACGGAGAGCACCGTTACGGCGTGGACGAGGGCTGGAGGACTATAAGGCTGGAGCACATTCGACCCGAGAAGGATCGGCTCATAGCCCGCATCATAAGCAACACCGTTCGAAGAAGCGTTCCACGAAGGGAGAAGACGGAGCTATTAGCCAAGCTGGGCGAGATCTGCCTAAACGAGGGGGCGGAGCCGGGAAGGATCGCCTACAAGATCGCGGAGGAAACGGGAATGAGCCATCGATGGGTAGTAAAGTACTTGCCAAATAAATTCAAGGATAGCCTACAATCAGAGAGGGCTGGTTCGGCTGCACGCCGTGCTACCGGAGAAGATCCTAAGCGTCGTGCGATTTCCTTCGAGCTTGAGGAACCGCCGAAAGGGGCTGTAGCCATAAAAGCCTATGGAAACACAAACTTCGTGAATATAATATTAGAGAAACAGTTCTATAAGCAGCTGGAGGAAACAGCCAAAAAGCTGGAAACGAAACCGGGCACTCTAATCTACAACGCCCTCATCCTCATGCTTGAACGGCTCAAGCGAGGCCAGCCCCCTAGAAGCTAACACATCATCGGAGTTGTGACTATTCTCTTTAAGAAACAGCAATTGATAGATCTAGACGACATTAAGGGGTACGCCACTTCTAGAAATATTTATAAGGTTCCTACTCTCAATAAAAAATATGATAAAAAATGATTATCGATATACACGCCCATATTATGGAAGGGCAAGAGAAAAAGATTCTGGATTACATAAAATGCTTGGATGGAAATAATGTCGACAAAGCTGTGATAGCTGCTCTTCCTCCTATTTGGGTTGAGGAACAATATAAGGAGACAAAGGAGACCGTTTGGTACAAACCAGGAGGTGGATTTGTTAAAGCATCGAACGAATTTGTCGTGGAATGTTGCAAAAAATATCCGGACCGACTGATACCTTTTGGCAATTTTAACCCTATGCTTTATAGATCGGAACAATTTCTAGAACGAGAGGTTAAGAGACTTGGTTTGAAAGGTATAAAACTACATCCACCAGTTCAGGCATTTTATCCATCAGATCCTCAAGTCGTTGTGTTTGCAAGGAAGGCTGCAGAACTGGGCTTGCCAATACTTTTTCATACGGGTCCTGGTTCGATAGGGAGAGATGAGTACGCTGAGCCCAAATATATAGAGGATCTAGCCACAATGGTGCCGGAAGCCACTATCATTATGGGTCATGGCGGAAGACCTCTCTCACCATGGATTGTAGGGAAACACAAGAATCTATACATTGATACGTCTTTTGCAAATATTGATCTTGTCCTCTGGGAAAGGCAAAGTTTGGGTCTACTTGGGTACAAGCTAATAGATAAAAACATTATAAAAATGGTGGGCACGGAGAAGATTCTTTTTGCTTCGGACACAGACCCTGAACTTACGAGCTTTTATAGGAGAACCATAGACTACGTAAAAAGCTTCGAGGTCAGCGATGAAGAAAAGGCTATGATACTCGGAGGAAACGCGAAGAAAATTTTGGGATTATAGCCCTCTTACAGCACACGCTCTATTAGTAAAAGAGTGGGATAGAAATGAAAAAGAACGAGGAAGGTTTGAAGGAAGAAAAACCCACAGTAGGTTATGGCGGAGGAGTGTTGCCAGCTGGCATTAAGGTTCCCTCCCCAGATGAATTAATCTGTTATCTTAAGGATATAGACCACCCTGAAGGTGAGTATGTGCCTGTAAGTAAAGCGAAGATTTACGCTACTGATTTTGGTCTTCAGTTGGGGGTGGTCGCGCATGATGCGTTAAGGACGATTAATAAGACTAAGCTTTTCAGATACGAGGATCACGTCGAGCGACTCTGTAATAGCTTGAGATATCTATGTTTAGACCCCGGTCTAGCAACAGGTTATAAGGCTAATGCTGAAGAAGTAGGGAAAATCTGGCAGCAGATATGTAATCGTAACGCGCACCTTCTAGGGGAACACCAAGAGTTAGAGCCTGAGACATGGATCACATTGGGCAGAACTAGATCCCTACCACATGTTATGTATGCCTATGATTATCCGCTGATACCCGCAACCTTCATTAACCCCGCAATCATAGAACTGTCATTATTCGCCAACTGGTACAAAACTGGAACAAACGTATGTAGTGCTCGGAGCAGGATGCCTACTGCACAGTGCATCGAGCAAAAGGTCAAGTGTGCCGCACGTTTTCCGAATTATATGGCTGGGATGGAAACAAGCCATTTGGCCATAGAGGGATATCCTACTTTCACCCTTATGTTAGACAACTACGGGAACCTCGGTGAGCTTACGGCTGCCAATATTTTCATAGTCAGTAAGGGAAAGGTTCTCACTCCAAGACCAACCAACATTCTTAGCGGAATTAGCAGAAAGTGTGTGATAGAGGCATGTGAAGGGCTGGGTATACAGGTGATTGAACAGGATCTCACGATTTATGACCTTATAAACGCCGATGAGGCATTTCAAACCGCAAGTAGTTATTGTATGTTTCCCATAGCAGGTGTAGATGGAAAAGTTCTCTGGAAGGATGTTCCAGGGCCAATCACCAAACGAATAATGGACAAATACAGCAAAGGAATGGGGATAGAAGCATTCTATGAAATAGACTACAAGAAGCACTAAGGTTCAGTCTTACTTTCTTTTCAACTTTCTCCCCTTCTTTGGCGCAAAACTTATATATACTTTAAGTACAACATTGTGATGTTGTTTAAAATGACCGCCAAAGAACTCTTTGCGAGGAAAACATCTGGAATAGTCAGGGAGATTGAGTGGTATGATGCACTGACTATGATGATCGCTCAGATCTGTATTGGGGCTTCCTTTATGACTGTAGCTTATGATATGTCATATTTATACCCTGGTTTTGATCCTGTAATATCTCTTACAGCAACAGCTGTTATACTACTAATCGCTACATTAACCATGCTTCAGTTAGCTGCGATAATGCCCCGTACAGGCGGAGATTACGTAATAAACACGCGAATACTTAAAATCCCAGCCATAGGATTTGCATCCAATTTTATGTTAGTTATATTTGAAGTAGCTGCTAGTGCTATGTTTCTTGTGTTCATTGGTAGTTGGGGTCTAACCGCAGTTTTAACTGTCGTGAATTTGCCTCCATTGGTAGATTTTTTCGCTTCGCCGGAGGGAATGATGTTAGTTCTAACTATAGGTGTTATCTATTGGTTTATACTCATGAGTAGTGGAACGAAAAAAGCCTTCATGTGGAACTTTATTTTAGTTATTTTTTCGATGATTGGAATAATAATCTTCCTAGTCCTATTAGCAGGAACTACTAGGGCTGGGTTCATCAATGAATTTAACGCGTATGCTTCCTCATACGGGATCGGTAGTTATGGGTATCAATATATTATTGATAAAGCTCGGGAATTAACAGGTTTCACATATCCGTCAGTATTTTTGTGGCCAGCAACTCTTGCGTCTTTCTCATATACCATATGGTGTTATTGGGGTAATTTTGGAGGGTTTTGGTGGTCAGGTGAAGTGAAAAGACCGGCAAGAACTCTCCTGATAGGGATGTTGGGATCGTTGGCTATTTCTTGGGCTGTTTTGGTCCTTCTTTGCTTGCTTACTAACAACGTTATGGGCCTGGATTTTATGTACTCGTTCCGTACATTATTCTCGGATTTTCCAGCGTATTATCCTTTCTCTGTAGCTCCGAATGTTCTTTTCCTCGCTACGGTGTTAACAAAAAATCCAATCATTCAATTTTTTGTTTTTTCAGGCTTTATTGGATGGTTAATTGCGGGTCCTGTAGCTTTTCTTATGGTAGCAACTAGATCCATTTTTGCTTGGTCATTTGATAGACTTATCCCGGCGAAATTATCTGAGGTCAAAACGAGATTCCGCGTTCCAGTCTACCTTTATGCACTTGTAGCGGTTATAACGTGGATAATTGGGGTTATGTATATTTATACCGCTTGGGTGAATGTAATTAATATACTCGCTTTAGCTACTACTTCACTAATTTTTGTTGGCATATCAGCACTAATAGTTCCTTGGACTAGAAAAGACTTATACGAAGTTGCTCCTCCATTTGTAAAACTTAAAGTGGGACCTGTGCCATTAATTACGATATTTGGGGCCTTTACAGCATGTTTTAGCTTATATCTAACTCTTGCAGCACTTTTAGTATCAACTGTTGAGCAGGTTTGCTTTTATCTCGGAGCAATCGTTGTGGGATTAGTAGTCTTTTACATATCTAGATACATGAATAAACGCAGAGGGATCGATGTAGATCTTATTTACAAAACGGTGCCTCCAACGTGAAAGAGTTTTTGAGGATCCTCTTTGCATGTGATCTTCATAATTCAAGAAGAACTTTCTTAAAATTCCTTAATGCGTGTAAAATCTACAGGGTGGATGTAGCAATTATTTCAGGTGATTTGACAGGAAAATTTATTGTTCCAATAATTGAACAAGCTAACAACACATTTAGCGTCAATGACCGTGGGAGGGTTTATACAATAAATACCGTGGAGGAACTAGAAAAAATAAAAGACAATACACTGACGAGGGGGGGATACCCTGTACAATTTACCAAAAAAGAATTTGATGAACTTGTAAACGATGAAAGTAAGTTCCATGAATGCTTTCTTCGTTGTCAGATAGCCCAAATAGAAGATTGGATCAGAGTCATCGAAAATCGTCTCAAGGACACAGGTATACTGTTTTTCTTATCTGGAGGTAATGATGATCCATACGAAATCGAATCAGTTACTGAAAAGTCAGATTTTGTAAAGCATCCTGAGGGGAGGGTTGTCGAGATTGGTGAATACGAGATGATGACTCTTGGTTACTCGAATATAACTCCTTGGCATTGCCCAAGAGACATCACAGAAGAGGAGTTTGCTGAGAAGATTAAAGCGTTGGCTTCAAAAGTCAGAAATATGAAAAAAACCATATTTAATATTCATTGTCCGCCTTACGCATCTGGACTTGATACGGCGCAAGCGCTTGATGAAAATTTAAAGCCGATCATTAAGTATGGTAATTATGTGTTTGTTCCCGTGGGTTCTACCGCTGTACATGAAGCAATTGAGAAGTACCAGCCAATGTTGGGGTTGCACGGCCACATCCACGAATCGGGTGGAGTTTGTAAGATTAATTCAACATTGTGTATAAACCCAGGTAGCGAATATTCGGAAGGGACTCTTCGCGCTGTTATAATAAACCTAGATAAGGGAGGTAAAGGTGTTAAATCCTATATCCCGGTCTCGCCATAAATTGTGGCATACGCGATCGAAATTACGATACCTTGGAGAGCGTCTGGCTGACGTGTAACCTATGCGGAGCTAGATTAAAGCTGGAAATATGCCGAAACACATGGCCAGAGTTCATCCGAAAACAGTTGGAAGATGAAGATACCCCCGCGCGCTCAATCGGTCTATTTCTTTCGCAACAAAAAGATAGATACTTCAATTTCATCTAGTGATCTCCTCAACCTCTCTCCACCACTTCTTTTTGGTTCCTTTCCTAGCTCTCTTTGTCCATTTACTTGTCTTAGGCTTCTCTTCTATCATTTTTAAGAGTTTATCAATTCTTCCTATTATTGTATCATGCTGATCAAGCGATATCTTTCCCGCCGAATGAAAATCGCCAGCATATCTTTTGACAATACTTAAATTATTTACCGCATCATACCAAAATCCCCAATCATCTGCCAACACGGTTGCAATATAGTTGCCATCGATTACATCGTTTCCAGATGAACTGTTAACATCATGACAAAGAAATAAACAGGCAAGATCGACCACATCTTTAAAATTTATCTGGTGTATCTGCGTTTTCTCAAGAACCAAATCTGCTAAACTTATTGTGGGGTAGTCCGGCTCAAGTCTTCCATTGCCTGGTTCTGTTCCAAAATTCATATCATGGCTAAATTCCAGCTTATCAAAAAATAAGTCTACATAATAGCCGTGTTCCGGATGATGATATACCAACCTTCTATCGCCAAAAAGTATGTTTATCATGCGGTCAGGTTCAAAACCAAGTGTCTTTTCGAAGAAGCCCATTATTTGTTTTCTCTGTTTACTGTAGGCTATTAAATCGAGATCTCTAAATATGTTCTCACCCGCGCCCAACCGTTCTCTTTCACCATAGATCTGTTTAGCCGTCTCTGAGTGCACGTATATGGCCAGTCCACCAAGAATTCTTATAACGATATTTGAGTCTTTTGCTTTTTTAACGATATCAATAACTTCATTAACGAATTCTTCCTCAGTCAGCCGCACGGATCCCATACACATCATTGAAGGAACTTATTTCTTGCGCATTTATTAACATTACGCAGGCAGGCATCATTAACATCTATCTAGTAGGCGTCTCTATCAAGTCTTGAGGATTTTCAAGTGTTTCCTTTAGAGTCTGCAAGAACTTGGCTGCCACAGCTCCATCCATAATTCTATGGTCAAACACCAAGGTTAAAGTCATCATTGACCTCACTGTTATCTCATCATTGAAGACAACTGGCTTCTTGACTATTCTGCCCACGCCAAGTATTGCACTCTCTGGAGGGTTAATTATTGGTGCGAAGATATCTATTCCGAACATTCCAAGATTCGAAACCGTGAATGTTCCACGAGTACTCTCTTCCGTAGTTAGACTCTCTTTTCTCGCTTTCTCTGCCAGTTCTTTTAGTGATTTTGCGATTTCAACCATTGATTTTTCATTTGCATTGTGGATTACTGGGACAACGAGACCGTTTTCAATCGCTACTGCTACACCAATGTTTATGTCTTTGGAAATCACTATACGCTCATTTTCAAGTCTGGAATTAAGAATGGGATGATCCTCTAGGGATTTGGCAACAGCTTTTACTAAAAGGCTAGTGATTGAAAGACGGATATTATGCGTCTTCTCTATATCAGGACCTAAACTTTTGAGAAGCTCAATGGCATAGGTCATGTCCACTTCAATCGTCAAAGGAACATGGAGGGCTGTTTTTAGGCTATAAGACAAGCGATCCTTTATCACTTTTCTTATTCGAGTTAATGGGACAACCTTTTCTTGTTCAGCTTTTTCAATAGCCTTTAAAACGTCTTCCTTCACTATTCTACCATCAGGTCCCGTACCTTTAATTTCTTCTAAGTTAATCCCATGTTCTTGGGCTAGTTTCTTGGCAATAGGAGAAATCTTTATCCGTTCTTCCCTAATGACAACTTCAGGCTCTTTAGCTTCCGCAACTTCCTCTCCAACAACTTCAGGTTTCGGAGCAACTTCTTCAACCAGTAACTTTTCAGGTAAGGGCTCGTCTGCTTCTGCTATGATGGCTATTATTTGGTTTACTTTTGCAACTGATCCATCTGGAATAACAATTTTCCGTAATATACCTGATCCTGGCGCCTCTAATTCGTCGAGCGACTTTTCAGTTTCTATCTCACAGATAGGTTCTCCCTTTTTTACCTCGTCTCCTACTTTTTTGTGCCATTTTCCCACTATTCCTTCTGTCATAGTCCAGCTAAGTTTAGGCATTTTAACATACGTAACCAAATTCATTCACCTATTTCATTAATGCTACTTGCTGATAGTTTCCTTCACAGCTGTTATTATATCCTGCTCTTGCGGGATGGCTACAGCTTCAAGAACAGGACTATAAGGTATAGGAACATCCAAGCATGAAACACGTTTGACCGGCGCATCTAAATAGTCAAAAACTTCTTCCATAATGATCGAAGCTATCTCCGCGGCAACTCCACCGGTCTTGCAATCCTCAGATACCACGATGGCCCTATTGGTCTTCTTTACAGAGTTTATTATTGCTTTCTTATCGAGAGGAGCTAGTGTGCGAGGGTCTATTATTTCTATGTTTATTCCTTCTTTAGCCAGCTGATTTGCCGCATTGATCGCCTTGTGAACCATCATCATTGTAGCAATAACAGTAGCGTCTTTTCCCTCTCTTTTGACGTCTGCTTGGCCGAATGGAATAGTATATTCTTCCTCTGGAACATGACAGATCATACTTGGGTACTTCTCACGTAAAGTCGGCATACGACGGACATAATACAAGAGTTTGTGCTCAATGAACATCACAGGATCGTCGCCTCTTATAGCCGTGATTAATAGTCCCTTAGCGTCGTAAGGTGTGGATGGCGTAACAACTTTCAACCCTGGAACATGCATAAACCAAGCTTCAAGACTTTGAGAATGCTGAGCTGCGCCACACGCAACCGGGTACCGCGAACCGGCAGGGGTTCTGATGACCACAGGTACCTTTAGTTGGCCGCCGAACATATACCTTATCTTAGCTAGCTGGTTAACCACCTGATCCATAGCGCAACCTATGAAGTCAAAGAACTCTATCTCAGCCACTGGCCTTATTCCTGTTAAGGCAGCGCCAATAGCGGCGCCTATTATTGCTGCCTCTGAAATCGGTGTATCTCTCACTCTATCCTCTCCGAATTCGTCCTGTAAACCCTTCGTACACCCAAAGATCCCGCCGAAAAGACCAACATCTTCTCCGAAAACTATGATTGACTTATCTCTTGACATTTCTTGCCTTAATGCTTCGCGAATCGCAGCGGCAAAATCTAATTCTCTTTCCCCCGTCATGACTTACATCTCCATTAAGGCGCCCATAAGTCTTCTAATACAGCTTCCGGTGGTGGATATGGACTTTCTTTAGCAAATTTCATTGCTTCCTCAGTAGCCGCTTTCGCTTCATCCTCAATCTTCTTAGCCTGCTCCTCAGTTAAAATCTTCATTCCGATCAGCTTTGCTCTGAAGCTCTTAATTGGACATCTCTCTTCCCATTCCTTTACTTCTTCTTCAGGCCTATAGGTTGCGCCTCTCTTTGGATCGCCTTCAAAGTGACCTTTAAACCTATACGTTTTGCACTCAATTAAGGTTGGCCCCTCCCCTGCTCTAGCTCTCTTAACAGCGTTTTCTACGGCTTCGTAAACCGCAAGCACATCCATGCCGTCCACGACTACTCCCGGTATACCGTAGCCTACAGCTCTATCTGCAATATTGTTTACCGGAGTCGATTTGGATACTGGAACGGAAATCGCATATGCATTATTTTCGCAAATGAATACTACGGGAAGCTTCCAAACCGCTGCAAGATTTATTCCCTCATGAAATGCCCCCGTATTGGCTGCGCCATCCCCAAAGAGGCATATACAGACCTGATTGGTCCGCCTTACTTGAATGGACAATCCTACGCCAGCAGCGATTGGGATTCCAGCTCCCGCAATTCCACTGCACCCTACTATCCCTATTTCTGGAACGCACATATGCATAGAGCCCCCCTTACCCTTACAGTAGCCACTTATCTTTCCCATAAGCTCCGCCATCATCCTTTTTATGTCTCCGCCCTTTGCGATACAATGTCCATGGCCACGATGCGTACTCGTTATATAGTCGTCTGTTCGAAGATTTGAGCATGCGCCGACGGCGACGGCCTCTTCACCAATGTATAGATGAACTAGACCCGGAATCAATCCCTCAGCCCACATCTCAGATACCTTCTCTTCAAACTTCCTGATCTCCACCATCTTCTTGTACATGTAGATCAGTTTTTCCTTTGGGATCATAAGCCAATACTCCTCCAATATGAGGGAGTTTCCAACAAGATATACAAATAGTTCTGAGAAACGAAGAGAAAAAGGTTTCTCATGACTAACAAATTACTTCTTAGCCATGAGCTTTCTGAACATATCTGCTCTGGCTTTGAGACCGGGGAGTGGCGTATTGGGATCAGTTAGAACATCAATTACAGCTGGAACACCGGAATCTTCAGCTCTCTTTAAGGCATACCTTATCTCGGTAGGATCTTCCACGAGTTCTCCATAACACTTGAAAGACTCTGCATACTTGCAGTAGTCAGGATTAGTATCAGATGAAACTGTAGCGATGTAACGCTCATCGTAGAGGAACCGTTGAGTGTGCCTTATCATGCCGAGAATGCCGTCATCTAATATGAACCATATTACTGGTACGTTGTAGTATCGTGCTGTGCCTAGTTCCTTAGAGCTCATCATGAAACTCGCATCACCTATAACGTCCACCACTTGCCTATCTGGTGCTCCAAGCTTAGCTCCTATTACTGCAGCCGCACTGAAACCCATTGCCGTATGGGCACCATCGGCAAGGAAACCTTTAGGCGTGTAGACAGGGAAGTAGCCGACAGTCCATGCCAAATTGTTACCACAATCAGCAAAAACTATGGCATTTCTGCGGAGGTACCCCCTTAGCTCTTTAAGGGCTCTCGGAGCGGGCATGGGCTTAGCATCAGAGTACATTAAGGGATGATTATAATATCCCAGATCCTTCCGAATCTTCTCTAATGCTTGAATTCTTTCGGAATCCTTCGAGTAACGAGGCTTGCTCAGCATTACCTTAAGGTTCTGAAGAATCTGCTTTAAAACGATCTTAGCATCGCCTACTATACCAATGTCTATTGGATAGTTCTTTCCTATCTCCTCGGGATCCACATCTATTTGGACGTTTTTCTGTCCGCCGAAGTCCTTCCTCCAACCCTTGGTAGTCATCTCATGGAGAATTGTACCTATTATTAGCAGGACATCCGTGTTCATTGAGGATATTACCGTATTAGCAACGTCATGGCCAGCATACACCCCAGCTACTCCCAAAGCCAAAGGGTGATCTTCAGGGAAAGCTCCCTTACCCATAGCGGTGGTGGCAACAGGCATACATAACAACTCCGCTAGCTCAATGAGCTCTTGCGAAGCATTGGAGGTAATAACACCGCCTCCCGCCAGAACCGCAGGTCTCTCAGCCTTGAAGAGTAGTTCAGCGGCGCTCTTAACAAGTTCAGGATCCCCAGCAGAAGGTTTCACTGGTCTATATTCGATTGGCGATACTGGAGGTTCGAAGTCAATTTCCGCCCCGAAATAATCAAAAGGGATGTCAAGATGCACCGGACCCTTCCTTCCGGAAAGCATAACACGAAAAGCCCTCTTCGTAGCGTCTGGGACTCGCTGAGGCGATATGACTTCTACACTCCATTTAGTAACAGCACTAAAAAGCCTAACGTGAGATATTGTTCGGCCCCAGCCACTTGCCTCTTGAACCGCTCCTTTCCCATACTGGGTTGAGCCAACATTTGGTGTGATAGCGAGCACAGGTACGCCATCTTGATAGGATACATGCAGTCCTGATGCCACATTAACCGCTCCGGGACCAACTGTTCCACTCACGATACACGGAATGCCTGTAACACGTGCGTAACCATCCGCTATGAAAGTTCCAGTCTGCTCATGTTTTGGAACTATTGGCAGAATATCAGGTTGAATTTCGTACAGTGCATCGTAAAAGGGGAGGGAAGCGCTTCCTGGAATTCCAATAACGTACTTTACACCTTCCTTTTTAGATATCTCAAAAATTGCTCTTGCTACCTTCATCATTCCTTCACCACTCACCTAATCAACTTAGTAATTTTGTATAGTATAATATGTGAAAGATCCTTTTAAATTTAATCACGGCTCTGTCTCTAAATTAATATGTTGCGTTATATATTTCTGTTTGGGATGCATGCATGCGGCCAAGAATTAAAAGTGATGCAATGGACGATTAAAGAAGGGTCTTCCCTCTGCATCCCATTTTCATTTGATCTAAACACGCCAAGGTTAGCCTAGCAAACGATAAGGGTGACTTTTCAAGTACGCGGATACACGTTTTCAGGATTAGGGAAACAGACGGTTCTCTTTGTTAGTTCGATGACGGTACCAAGTGTTTTCTCCGTATCCAAATAAACGAATGTTGCGCCTCCCCAAGTCCCTCTCTGGAGAACATGTATTCCATGCTTCCCTAGCAGACCCACCGCCCTATCAAGGTCATCAACGGTATACGATGCTATATGATGCACTCCTTCTCCCCTTTTGTCCAGAAAATCTTCATAAACGCTTTCGCCTTCTAAGGGTTGTATCAGCTCCAACTTCATAGAACCCACCCGTGTAAAGGCCATCTTCATGCTAAAATGTTTAGATTTGTCACGTAACGTTGTATCGCTAGGCACCATAGTGTAGATAGACCATGGCCCGATTCCTACCATGTTCCAGTATTGCTCCATCGTTTTTTGTAAGTCTCTAACCACTACGCATACGTGGTCAATTACCTTCAATCTAAATTTTTCCATGATACGTACTTCCTTTCGAGCAGTAGTTTAATCTTCGGTTATCATTCACTTCTAAGCAAACAATAAATGGATTAGCACATAGCCTTTAATGCTTGGTCTAGTGCCTTAACGGTAAACACTATATCCTCTTCGGTGTGCGCTGCAGAGATCATTTCAGGTTCCTCGTTGCTTGGATGAAAGAGTACTCCCCTTCTCATTGATTCCTCCCAGAATCTGCGATGCATAGCCGCATCTGCTTTGGCTAATTGTTCATAATTCTCTATTTTATCTAGGTCTGTAAAGAACATAGACCAAAATGGTCCAGGTCCTTGGGTTATTAGATTAATACCTAACCTCTCGGCGGATTCGCTCACGCTTGTCATGATTTCTTTACCGAATTTGAATAATCGTGGATATATTTCATTCCTCTGTTCCTCTAATTGCTCAATCGTTGCCAATGCAGCGGCCATGCACAACGGATTTGAATTAAAAGTACCCGCATGAGTAACTGCTGTAGGTGTTCCAACAGCGGCTGGTTCCATTATTTTTCTCTTTCCGGCTACAGCTGAAACGGGAAAACCTGCAGCGAAAGCCTTCCCTAACGTGGCCATATCAGGTATAACACCATAATATTCCTGAGCTCCGCCTAGACCTAACCTAAATCCAGTAATGATCTCGTCAAAGATTAGTAATATATTATTTTCCTCAGTAATCTTTCTTATGCCTTCTAAAACCCCTTCATTAGGTGGTATAACACCATTGCCCATACATGGTTCTGCTATCACAGCAGATATTTCATCGGGATGTCTGCTAATCTCTTTTTCTAACGCGTCCAGGTCGTTCCAAGGCAAAATTATTGTTTCCGCAGCTGCACTTCGTGGAACGCCACGCGCTTTTGCGTATAATGATTGGGCAAGTACGGTGTTATCCCAACCGTGATAATGTCCTGAGAACTTTATGATTTTGTCCCTACCGTTATATGCTCTAGCTATTCTTAATGCGTGTAATACAGCCTCCGTACCGGTATTTGAAAACTTAACCATCCCAGCACAAGGGACATGTTTTATTATTTTCTCGGCTACCTTAACTTCAAGTTCGTGGCACATTCCAAACAAAACACCTTTCTCTAACTGTTCTTTGACCGCTTCCATCACTCGGGGTGGTAAATGCCCTAGCAGTAATGGTCCGTAGCCGCACAAATAATCTATGTACTCATTCCCATCAACATCATAAACTTTTGACCCTTTACCTCTTTCTATAAATGGTGGATAAGGCGGTATGAACCTACTATTGCTATTAACGCCTCCAGGTATCATCTCCTTAGCTCTTTCATATAGTAAAGCCGATTTCTTTGAATTTGGATGAAATGGACGATATTCGACTGTCATACCATCACCTAAGAGAAACTAAAAAGCCCGTTCTATAAACTCGATAGGAAATCCAGCTACTTTCTTAGGTATGTATATACACTTAGTTCCTGTTGGAACAGCTAGTATTTTATCTTTTGTCAGCGGATTGCCAGCCATATCAAGGGGTTGTATACCCATCTTTACCAGTTCATCATAAGTCTCCTCGATATCTTCGACTCGAAAGGAAACCTCCCATATGTATCCTTCTCCATATTTTTTTAGAAGATCTACTTGAGGCCCTTCTATTGGCTCCCCAGGTTCAAGATAGCAGTCATCCAGAAAACCGCTCTGCAAAAACGCATATTTAAATTTAAGCCCTGGTTCGTCTATCTTAATGATGTTACTGTAGGGACCATGTTTTGGCTGTTTAAATCCCAGCAGTTTTGAGTAGTACTTCATTGATTTCTCTAGGTCCTTTACTAGGACACATACGAGGCTAAGTTTACATTTCATTACACATCACTTTTTAAAGAGTCTTGGTCAACCTTATAAATTTTATGTTTACTTCGGTTTGGCGCAAAATGATAATAAGGTTTATTTTTGGTGAAGGGCTTAGTTTTATGTATGAAACGAAGGAAAAGATGTTTTAATTGGGCTTTGTACGAGAATCTTCGTCAAATTGAGCGTAGGAAGGCTTTCCGTCTGCTGAAGTGGGCTGTGGACTCGCTTCCACCGCCTTGGGATAGCGGTTGGAAGGGTATTGGTCGTAAGCCTTACGACTCCAGGGCCTTAACCGTGGTCACGATGTGGCAGGAGATCGAAGGAAAGCCTGAAAGAGCCTATACAGCAGGTATTGAAAGGGATGAGAAGCGTCTGCGCATGCTGGGTTTGAAGCATGCCCCCCCACAGGACAGTCCTATACAGGGCTAGGAAAAGGCTGTCGGAAGATTACATGAGGCAGTTGAACCAGAAGGTCCTTGAGAGACTTGAGCCGGCGAAGAAGATGGGCGCAGACGCTACAGGCCTACGCCAGTCAAGACGAGACTGCGCCTGGTCTTCAACAAGTGAAGGCGGCAGAAGAGAATACGTGAAGCCCCACGCATTATTCAACCTTGAGACTAGAACCGTCGAGAGATTCGGGACGACACGGGGAACCGAGCATGAATGTGACTCATCGCCGAGAAGGGAGGCACACCATACATAGTCAAATATGGCCTAACAGAGACAACCATCGAATCTTACCTGCGCGCCCTCGAAGCAATTTGCACATCCAGTTACCCAATGGCAGAATTATGGAAAAGGATCATAATCCGAGGGGGCTTCTCGCGAAAATTTTCTTAAATTCAGAAAACGTTCTAGCTTCTCCTGAACTCTGGTTCTATACTTAGTGTTATCGCTACCATAAACACTGCCCCCCATGCCTAAAACTGTTGAGATATTTCACTTCAATGCGAAGAACCGCCAAGGACACGAACACATGCAACCTTTGAAAATGTAGCATATAAAATCATTGAAAAATACCTCTCTTGCTCATAGCAATACTGGCTTGTTTTCATCCAGAACTTGGCGGGACTATAGAGGAGAAGATCGGAGAAAATTGGAAAGGCGTGTAGAGAAAGTACAAGTCGAGGCTCTTAGAAAATATTCAGCAAAGAGTATGGGCTATTTTGGTATCATTGAAGATGTTAAAGCGCTTCAGCAATTAGCTCCATAATGTCTTTGACTTGAATTTTTCCTTCATTACCGGTTGTCTTGATGGCGTCGTCGAATGTTAGAAGACAGAAGGGACACGTCACGGCTACTATTTCGGCTCCTAGGTCAAGGGCCTCCTTTATGCGCTTTTCGGCGAGGCGCTCCCCGGGAACATCATGCCACATTCTTCCTCCTCCTCCCTCGCAACAAACACTTCGCTTTCTCGACATGCTCATTTCGATGAAACTTACGCCTGGAATGCTCTCGATTATCTTTCGCGGTTCATCGTAAATACTGTTGTGTTTACCTAAAAAGCAGGGGTCATGGTAGGTTACTACTTTTTCAATCTTCCCCGAGAACTTAAGTTTTTGAGAGTCAAGTAAATCCGCGAAGTATTGCACACAGTGTTTGACTTGAAGTTCTTTCCTGTATCTATTCTTAAAAGCATGATAGCAGTGTGGCGATGTGACAATAATTTCCTGTACGCCGTACTGATCAAAAAGGTTTAAATTCTGCTCTCTTAACTCTTCAAAGAGTCCTTTCTCTCCGAGAGAATATATTTCATTTCCACAGCAAGTTTCTTTGTTTCCAAGTATTGAAAAATCGATGCCTAACGCGTTTAGATTCTTTACTATTGCTCTGGCTACTTTCTGTGCACGAGAATCGTAAGATGCAGCGCACCCGACGAAATAGAGTAAATCGTTTCTCTCTCCTTCTGAAACATACTTCACTTTCAAATCTTGTGCCCAATCAGATCTCTTACCTCGGCTTAGTCCCCATGGATTCCCATACTTAAAAACTCCCTCTAGAACATCGACCAATGTGCGTGGAACCCGTCCCTGTTCAAGGAAAAAAGCGCGTAGGCCAATAATGACATCCATTGGTTTTACTTCTCTGGGGCAACGATACGAACAGGTGGAGCAGGTTGTGCAATCCCAAACTTCACTTTTCTCGTGAATGTTCAATGGAGGATAAGTGGTTAAGGGAGAAATCAGATAAGCTGTCTCAAGCATGAGTCTCCTAGGATTGAGTCTGGATTTTGAGGAAAGAGGGCATGAGCCAGTGCACTTGCCACACTGTATACACATATTGAAGTCTAATTCCTTAATGGCGGCCAAACTTTCAAACATTTTAAGGTCAGCTTCACTAGCGGATGCGTGCATGCATGCGTTTAGAGTCTCTATAAAATGCAGGCCGTGCTTAAAAATTAAACGGAATTAAGTCTCATATTAGAAAGACTGAATTAAGCATGACATTAGTTCAGTCGCTCATCAAGGCTTCTTTAAGCTCTGCAAGTATTTGTTTGTCATTGAAGTGTTTCATCTGTATAGCTCCCGATGGACATGCTGCAGAACAAGAACCACATCCTTTGCATAAGGTTTCAAGGACTTCGACCGCCTCTTCCTTATAAATCAATGCGTTAAACGGGCACATAGTCACACAGATTAGACATCGGCTACATAGATCTTCATTAACCTCTGCAGTTGTGGCTTCAATCTCGGCCTCTCCCACCGACATAAGGATACTCGCTCTCTGGGCGGCGCCACTAGCTTGAGCCACACAGTCTGGGATGTCTTTTGGCCCTTGAGCAACCCCAGCGAGGAATATGCCATCAACAAGCGTGTCCATAGGTCGAAGTTTGGGGTGAGCCTCCTTTAAAAAGCCGTCTGGGCTTCTCGAAAGGTTAAGGATTCTACAGAGCGAGCTTGTTTCAATGCTTGGAATCAGTCCAATTGACAAAACCACCAAATCAACCTCAGCTTCAACGAAGACGCTGAGTAAAGTGTCTTCAGCGTGAAGAATTAGATTATTAGACTTTGGATCCTCAACGACTTCCGCAACATTACCTCTGATGTAGCGTACTCCTTCCATTTGAGCTTTCTTGTAAAACTCTTCATATCCTTTTCCAAATGCTCTAAGGTCAATGTAAAAAATTAAAATGTTAGCATCTGGTATCTTCTCTTTAATGAGTAAAGCTTGTTTTGTAGCGTACATGCAGCAAACTCGTGAGCAGTATGGGTTTGTCTTTTCATCCCGGGACCCAACGCATTGTATGAATGCGATACGTTTTGGAATCTTTCCGTCAGAGGGCCTTATTATTTTGCCCCCAGAGGGCCCTGTAGGGCTGAGAATCCTCTCAAACTCAAGTCCAGTAATTACATTCTCATAGATTCCATAACCGTATTCTTCTAAATCTGATGGGTCGAATGGGTTAAAACCAGTTGCCACAATTATTGTGCCAACTTCAATTTCTACTTCTTCTGGCTTCTGCGCAAAATCTATGGCCCCAGGTCCACAAGCTTCAACACACTTATAGCATTTAACGCAGTGGTCAATGTCAATTGTATAAACCAGAGGTACGGCTTGAGGAAACTGTGTGTAGATGGCTTTTCTAGATCCTAAGTTTTCGTCGAACTCGTTTGGAACTTCAATGGGACACGATTTGGCGCATTCGCCACAGCCATTGCATACTTCGCCTATTACGAATCGTGGTTTTACCGTGATTTTAACCTTAAAATTTCCAACATAACCAGAAACTTCTTTAACTTCTGAGTTTACTAATATGTGGATTTTAGGGTTGTGAGCGACTGCAGACATCTTTGGAGACAATATGCACAAGGAACAATCCATCGTTGGAAATGTCTTATCAAACTGAGCCATGTGACCACCAAGACTTGGATTCTTTTCAACAAGGTAAACATCAAATCCCTCTTCGGCAAGGTCAAGTGCCGCTTGAATGCCAGCGATACCGCCGCCTATTACCAAACAACTTTTTCTAATTGGAACTTTTATGGCTTCTAATGGTTCAAGTAGAGATACACGTGCTACTGCCATTCTTGTTAGGTCGATGGCTTTTTTGGTGACTTCTTCAGGCTGATGCACATGCACCCATGAACATTGCTCTCTGATGTTTGCTATTGTAATCAAATATTTATTCATCCCTGCATCTTCAACGCATTTACCAAAAGTTAATTCATGGAGTGTTGGAGAACAAGCTGCGACTACAACTCTGTCAAGTTTAAATTTGTTAATATCTTGCTTGATTAGTGCTTGTCCAGCATCTGAACAGACATATGTATAGTCCTTGGCGACAACGACGTTTGGAAATGTGGAGGCGCATTTCACAACTCTCTTAACATCAACGCTTCCAGCAATGTTTGTGCCACAGTGGCACACGTAAACGCCGATTCTGAGTCCCTTGCTAACAGGAGATTCAGACTGCCTTGCTTTTTCTCTCGACTCGCTCAATTTGTTCTTCCCTAACTTCTAGGTTTGTTAGTTTAAAGTATATTTTAGGCGCGCTTGGAACTTTTTGATGTTACCCGAACCCCAGGCGTTTCGGCGACAAGTTTTATAAAAGCTTTTCTTCTCATTTTTTGCCCAAGCTCTTCACCGGTCATGAACTGCAACGCTTCTTTAGGGCAGAAGGTAACGCATTTTGGGTTAAGTTGGCAGAGGTCGCAGATCATTGCGATTTTTTTGTTATTATGTATAAAAATCGCTCCGAATTCGCAGTCTTCCATGCACCATCTGCAGCCATCACATCTTTGTTCATCCACTAATATCACCCCGGAGTTGTCATCGCTTTTCAAGGCTTTTCTGGGGCAACTCTTAACGCATTTTGGTTTCTCACAGAGGCGGCAAGCAATAGCCATGTTTACAAAAGGTTCCGCGTGAATTAAACGAATTCTAGAGAGCAGGGGATTGAACCCGCCTTCTTTAACGGCTGAGCAAACAAGTTCGCAGATTCCACATCCATCGCACTTCTCAGGGTCTGAAACTATGAATTTGCGTTCCATTGTTCTTCCTCCTAAACTCCGACGTCCTCAGCTACATCCTCTAATTCGAGTTCTATGAGTTTCTGCTTTGGGATGAGGCCCTCGCTATTCCACCCTCTGGCCTCAAAATAGGCGTTTAGCATAGTCTCAAACTCCTGCTTTGTTACAACGGAACCTTTTGAAGCCCCATCAGTTATGGGATCCATCATTATGCGAGGGGGAGGAGAATCGTCTTTCCTAGTCCATCCCTCACGAATGTTATAAGCCTTTTCCAGGTTGTATATGCGTTCACCAGCTTTCTGCATCATGCCTACAGGCATGTTGATTCCTGTCACCAACGTGTACAGCTCTGCAAACTTGTCGAACGTGTAAAAAACGTTTCGTACAAACTTGCAAAGCATTAATGATTCCACAACCGACAATAGGTCTTCTCTATCCTTTGTCATTTTTCCTAAGCCTATATCTGCCTTAAACCTGTCAACCTTACCTCTAACATCAAAGTCATACATCTGCGACCTTAGGTGGCATCCTCCCCTAGTTGAGGTTATATGACCAAGTGCACAGGCTTTCAAACCCCTGAGGTCATAGGCTGGAAGTTCGAGTCCCTTACTATACATAGCAAAGTGCTCTGACCCTTTACCAACCTTCTCGGAAGCTCTCTTTACTCCTTCGGCCAGCAGGTTTCCAATGCCCTCTCGACGGGCTATTTTATTAATTACTTCGATTAGTGCCTCTTGATTTCCAAAGGTCAACTCGATTCCATCGGTGTCGTCCTTGGTTAGTATGCCCTTCTCATAACATTCCATCGCCCAACCGATCGTAACGCCGGTGCTGATAGTATCCATGCCAAGGCGATCACAGAGATCCGCGGCCTTCGCGATGGCTGGAAAGGATCCTATTCCGCATTCGGAGCCCAGTGCGTAAATGGTTTCGAATTCAACGCTTGCCACAGTTCCTGCATATGGTCCGCTTCCTATAACGGATATGTGATCGCATGCGATGGGACAGCCCTTACATGCTAGAGCCTTTACAACGTAATGTTCAACTATGTGCTCTCCGCTTATGTTCTCCGCTAGCTCGAACGTAGAATGCTGATAGTTTCTGGTTGGAAGAACACCCAATGCATTCATTGTTGAAACCATACCGGGTGTGCCCCACCTTCTGTAGAAGTAGCCATCTGATCCTTGGAATTGTTTATTGAGGTCATAACAAACCTCCATAAGCTTATCAAGGTTGTGCACCTCAATTGTTTTCGTACCCCTAACCGCAACTGCCTTGAGGTTCTTCGATCCCATAACCGCTCCCATGCCTGTTCTGCCAGCTTGCCTGAACCTATCATTTGTGATGCACGCAAACCTGACGAGGTTTTCACCTGCAGGACCTATAGCCGCTACGCAGACATTCTCGTCGCCAATTTCTTCCACAATCATGTCGCTAGTCTGTACAGAATCACGTCCACATAGGTCCTTGGCATCCCTGAAATAAATATCGTCATCGTCAATGAAAAGATACGTAGGTTTTTCCGCCTTTCCACTTATCACAACAGCGTCATATCCAGCCCGTTTCAGAGCAGGCCCCCATGCACCGGAAGATATTGATTCACCCATAAAGCCTGTGAGGGGGGACTTGGCTTGGACTATGTACTTGCCGCTTCCGGGAACAATGGTTCCAGCAAAGGGACCTACAGCAAATATTAGAGTATTTTCCTGATCAAGGGGATCTATCCTAGGCTTGGTGTTATCGTAAAGCAAACGTATGGCGAAGCCATTTCCACCCATATATTTTTCACAGAACCCGTTCTTTATCGCAGTAGCTTTTGCTCTCTTATGATTTAGGTCAACGTACAGAATCTTTCCAGCATATCCGAACATTAAACCACTCTCCACTTACCTTCGCAGATTGACAGCCTAACTTACGATTTCTATTTTACGTGAAAAATAAAAGTAATTGAAGATATATATGTTTACTTATATCATTGCTGGAATTAAATGAATCATGGGAGGGATTTAATGAAGCGCGGGATTGTAAAAAAACGTGAATTTAATGGGAAACTGTTTCTTGAAAGGAAGATGTTGGGCATACATGATGTTCTAGGACTAGATAGAGACCGTTGCATTGGATGCAACATATGTGTGAAGATATGCCCTGAAGAAGCACTTAAACTCTCTAAGGCCATAGTGCAGAATGGAAAACTCTTAAAGAAGGGCATCATTGACATCGACGCTGGTAAATGCACGCTCTGCGGTGAGTGTGTTGTCCTCTGCCCGGTTAATGCGATAGAGATGTTCAGAAACGAAAAAGAAACGATCCCTGTGATTGAGGCTGAGGCCTTTCCCACCCTTTTGAAGAAGATCGCGGTTAACGTGAGAAACTGTGCCCCATCCTGTAAACTCGCCTGTAAGGAAAGCTGTCCAACCGAAGCCATAACCGTAACCATAGAAAGAACCAAGACCGGAGAAATAACTGGAATCCTAGACGTTAACGTAGATGAAAAGAAATGCATATTCTGCAAGAAATGCGAATCAGCATGTCCGCAGACTGCAATACAAGTTGCGAAGCCACTTCAAGGCTTAGTCCAGCTAAACACAGACCTTTGTCCTGAAAACTGTCAAGCATGTGTGGACGTTTGTCCGAGCAAGGCTCTCACCCTAAGTGAAGACGGAACGCTTAGACTTGAAGAGCAGTTCTGCATTTACTGCGGAGCATGCCAAGAAGTTTGCCCCAAGAAAGCTATAGAAGCAAAGAGAACAAGAGTGCTTCATAACCCGATCAAATCAGGAGCTTGGATTACAGCTCTAGAGAAGCTGATATCCCCACAATATCTGGTAAAGGAGCTAAGCGCTAAGTCTGTAAAGAAACTAAAAGAGATGGTCCAAAAAATCGACCGATTTTAAAACAAATTGCATAAGATGTATGGAACGGAATTCAAAGCCTTTTAGATAAATATGTGATCCTCGTCAACCATAAAGTAGCAAATGATGACCCTGAAATAAGGGATGGGGATGAAGTTTTATTTTTCCAGTAGTTGAGGCTAACCGTTAGCGCAGTTTCTTTCTCCGGTTTTTCAAGCGTAGTGCGGCTGCTGCAATAAGGGGATCAAATGGGCACATCATTTGATCATACCCGCTCCACGGCGCCATATTTGACAACAAGCTAATTATTTAGCAAAAGGAGAGCTTTTGGGACAAGGATTGTACTGTGCTATGTTTGGATTAGCTTTTCGATGGTTTCTCTGATGAGCCTTTTCACGTCTCCTTCCGGCGCTATTCTTTGAAGTGTCTCGTAGATGTCGGGGCTTAGGCGCACAGGAACCAGCCGCCACTTGAACTCTTTTCCTAACAGCTGCCTCACGCGTTGTCGGGTTTCGTGGACGCTTAGCCCCTTGGCTTGTACTTCCTGGGCTAGGGCAAGCTGTTGTTCTGGATCCTTCAGCCTCATCAGCGCATGCGCGTGGTCTGGGGTGATTGTTCGATGTCTGACAGCCTCCCTTAGCTTCGGGTGAAGTTTTAGCAGTTTCACCCTCTGGGAAACGTAGGGTCTGCTCTTCCCCAGCCTTCTGCCTATGGCGGTCAGCGAGTAGCCCATCTCCTTAAGCGCCTGATAGGCTTCAGCCTCGTCTAATGGGTCCAAGTCCTTGCGCTGGAGGTTCTCTATTAGGCGTGCCTCTAAGGCTTCTTCTGGCTTCAGAGCCTCTTCCAAGACTAGGGCTGGTATGGTTTCTAGGCCTGCTTGCTTGGCAACCATGAGCCTTCTAGCCCCTATAAGCAGCTCGTAGTGTCCCTCCTTGGGTTGGACTAGGACGGGTTGGAGGACCCCGTGCTTCGCGAAGGAAGCCGAAAGCTCTTGGATGGAATCCTCGTCTATGATCTTGCGTATGCCTTCACCCACCGCGATCTCTTCCAGCTTAAGGTTTACAAGTTTTGCCATGTGAAATCCCTTAAAAAATGCGGGCACGCGTATAAATGTGTTATATTAGAAAATAATATTCCATGCTTAGGTGGCTTCTCTGGGGTTGGGGCGCCTCTCCTGCCTCATGAGCTGTCGAACCGCATACTCAACAGCGTGGCTTCTGCTGGCGAAAACGCCCTCCTCAACCTTAGCGCGAACCCAACGCAGCACGTCCCTGTTAATAGTGACCGATATAACGCTTTTCGCCAACCCAAACCACACAAATAAACCGATAAAAACAACTTTAAAACTTTTCTAAAAGCGAAAGAGCGCCCGTTTAGGCTTGTCTTTGGGCTAGGGCTCAACCTTCGCTTTAAACTGTGCTTCATACTCACTGATCTTCTCTTCTAGGGCTTGCTGAAGTGTTTTGGCTCCGCTTGGAGAAACAACAAGGCAAAGCGTTTCTTTCTCTGTTTCGGCTGAGAACCCAAACTGGATTAGAAAAGCCTCTTGGTTGAAAACTATGCTTATGGCGGTTGCATATGCTGTTGGAAGCAGATGGAATTATAAGATTCAGAAGAAAATATGGAAAACATTATCAAAAGAGATGAAACCGTACTCTAAGGAAGTTGCTTTCAAAGGGCTAGGGTCAAGCGGCT
>Ga0315282_10004477_pt1 | contig 24342 bp, 26 predicted proteins | sample YL17G07_20_MG_FD_203693 | JGI IMG/M metagenome (GOLD analysis project Ga0315282, IMG submission 203693) | Sediment microbial communities from Yellowstone Lake, YNP, Wyoming, USA - YL17G07_20 | ecosystem: Environmental > Aquatic > Freshwater > Lake > Sediment | place: USA: Wyoming | collected... | reverse complement strand
AGAAGATGAGAAACTATCTAGCCCTCACCCAACTCGCATGCTGCCTCATAATCTACCGACTAACCGTTTTAGGATAGGCTCTTAGTAGCTCTCAATAGTCTTTTGTTCGCGGTCATCTCGCTGATTTGAATAATTGAGAGAGAAGCGTTCGACGGAGATGCAATGAAGTGAAGGAACTGGGTGGGTCAGTTGCCTATCGGTACTCACCTCGACCCCATACAATCTTCCTGAACATTACCAACCGCTGCTCAAACAGCTGCGCCTTCTGCGTGAGAAACTCTGCTCCGGGTCTTTCCGGATACAGGCTGTGGCTCGATAGAGAGCCGACCGACGAAGAAATCTGGACCGCGCTTCAGAACGAGGTAAAGACTTCGGACAAAGAGGTTGTCTGGTGCCGTTTTGGCGAACCCACCATCCGGTTGGATACAGTTCTCGATTTGACAAGAAGTATCAAACAGAGCTATCCAAATCTGAAGATTCGCTTGGACACCGACGGGCTGGCTAGCCTACGGAACCCGGGCAGGAACGTGGCGAAAGAGTTGAGTGAGGCAGGCATCCACTACGTGTCAATAAGCCTCAACGCCGAAACAGAAGAGAAGTATGAGCGGCTCTGCAGACCTTCTCTCGTTGGATCATATCAATCCGTACTCGATTTCGCTAGAGACTGCAGAAGACAGATCTCTCAAGTGAGATTGACCGTCGTCAACCTCGAAGGAATAGATGTCCACAAGTGCAGGGAGATTGCTGAAGAGTTGGGTTGCGACTTGCAGTCAGAGGCTAGCGCCAAGATGACGTCTGGGACCGGCTCGAATTAGTCTTGTCGTGTATCTCATCGCGGGTTGGCGCCCGTAGGAAATTCGAACGATAGATCTTGACGAGAACGTTCCGATATGAACACGCATAAATGCGAAATCGCCCGTCTAGGCGCTGTGTCGGGGAATAGGTGATGACTCGCACAATTCTCGTCACAGGTGGTTCCGGTTTCATTGGTGGCTACGTCCTGCGTCGGCTGGCAGAGCGAGGCGATACCGTCATAAACTTCGATGTCCGAGAACCGGCCCCAAAGCGGCTTGGTGGCTCAGGCGGGTTGCTGACCGCGTTCGATTCGTAGAGGGAAGCATTAAAGATTGGAGAGAACTGATCGCAGTTGTGAAGGCACACCAACCCCATGCCATCATCCACACCGCAGCCATCATGAATCCACCACTGCTAGTCAAACGACCGAGCCTCGGTATGACTGTCCACGTTGTAGGCACCTACAACGTTCTCGAAGCCGCTCGCCTATTTGGCGTCAAGCGAGTCGTGAATTTCTCCAGCATCGGCGTCTTGCCGAGTATTCAATACGAGCCGGTGGATGCGAATCACCCGGTGCTTCTTGCTACCGAGGGGCCGGGGTCGAGTTTCTACGGCGCGACGAAGCTGGCAGGGGAGGCCCTCTGCTGGGCCTACAGTCAGTCCTTTGGGGTAGACTTCATGACCCTACGACCTTCGGCGGTGTATGGTTTCGGCATGCAGTGGGGAATCTTCGTCAGACCGATGGTTGAGAATTCGGTGCGGGGATTGCCCACGCGTTTCGAGAAGGGCCGCGAGTTCCCGCGCGACTACACTCACGCGTCCGATGTAGCTCAGCTGGCGGCGAAAGCCGTGGACATCCCGGCCGACAAGGTGCGCGATCGCGTCTTCTATGCGGCTACCGGCCGACCTCTGGTCACGGCAGGCAAAGTGGCGGAGGTTGTCAGAAAGCTGATCCCTGGCGCCGACATTGAGATCGGATCCGGTCTGTCAGAAGCTGATTTGCTTGAGATACGGTTTCGAGGTGTGTTAAGCATCGAGAACGCAAGGCAGCAAGTCGGGTATGAGCCTGAATTTGGAGATATCGAGAAGGGAGTGGCAAACTACATTGAGATATATCGCCAGTACGTGGCGGAGCATGGCGAGTAGTTGACCTCTGTCAATCATGATTTCATGAAAGGATGAAATAGGCTTTGGGCGCCGTCCACTGCCACGACCTGCCCGGTGACATGTGTCGCTTCATCTGATGCGAAATAGGCGACGAGGTGCGCGTGGTCTTCTTCTTCAGCCATGCGGCCCGCCGGGATGAAGCTAATCATGGCATCCAAGTCAAGCCCGCGCTCCTTTGCTGACACCGTCAGCATTTCCGTGCGAGTCATCCCGGGGCAAAGGCAATTCACCGTGATGCCATGCGGGGCCATTTCCACAGCCAAGCAACGTGTGAAATGCACGACGGCGGCCTTAGCAGAGCAATAGGCGATCTCTCCAGTCCGCACAATCAAGCCGGCGATGGAAGCGATATTGACGATACGTCCGGAGTGGCGCGGGATCATCTTCCTAGCGGCTGCTTGCGAGCAGAGGAAAACGCCCTTGGCGTCTACATTGAATGCCTTGTCCTACGCTTCCTCGCTGAACTCTGCTGCGGGCGCCGCATTAAGAATGCCGGCATTATTCACCAATAACCAAAGTGGGCCCAACTCTGCTTCGACTCGATCAACCATCGCAAACACTTCGGCTTTGCGAGTAACATCCGCGGGCAACGCCAAGACTCGCAATCCCTCTCCACGCAGTTCTTTGGCCGCATTTTCCACCAAAACTGGGTTCACATCGTTCAGGCCTACGCGCATGCCCTTTTGGCCCAGAACACGAGCGATTGCCCTGCCAATACCACGACCGCCGCCGGTCACTATCGCGACTCTGTCCTGCAGGTTTGACACTTTCTTCTCCTTCTTCCAGCCACGAGCCGTGTGCATCTAGCAGACAGTCTTGGTGTGAGAAGCTATAAGAAGCTCCACCCTACCTGAGCGAAAAGCTGGGACAGACATGCAAGTACAACGGGAAATCCTTCTCGAGATGTATCGTCGCATGATTCGCATCCGGGAGTTTGAGTTGGCGGCGATGGACCTGTTCAAGCGGGGCCAAGTGAAAGGGACCGTGCATCCATACATTGGCCAGGAAGCCTCGGGGGTCGGTGTCTGCATGGCACTTCGCCGAGACGACCTCATAGCCGGCACACACCGGAGCCACGGACACAATATTGCCAAAGGGGCCGACTCGAAGAGAATGATGGCGGAGATCCTCGGCAAGGAGACAGGCTACTGCAAAGGACGCGGAGGATCTATGCACATTGCAGCCTTCGAGACAGGTAGCCTGGGAGCGCTTGCGGTTGTGGGTTCCGGAATCCCTCTTGCCGTGGGTGCGGCGCTAGCTTTCAAGATGCGCAAAGAGGACAGAGTCGCTGTTCCGTTTACTGGTGACGGCGGCAGCAACACTGGCAACTGGCATGAATGCCTGAACATGGCTTCCATTTGGGATCTGCCCGTCGTTTTCGTTCTGGAGAACAACCTTTGGGCCGTGTCCACAAGGTTGGATAGCGTAGTCAAGGTGAAAGATCTCTCCATCCGAGCACAGAGCTATGGTATACCCGGAGTACGTGTGGATGGCTTCGATGTCTTGGCCGTATACAAGGCGGCCATTGAAGCCGTGGCGCGTGCCCGGCGCGGCGAGGGCCCAACGCTGCTTGTCACGGAATCCTACCGATTCGAAGGGCACTATGCTTACGAGCCCGAGGTCTATCGCACAAGAGCCGAAGTCGAAGAATATCGCAAGTTGGATCCAATCCCACGTTTTCGCAGATACCTCATTGACAACTGCAAAGTCGGTGTGAATGAAGTCAGCGCGATTGAGACGGAAGTCAAGCAAGAGATCGTCGAAGCGGTCCGATTTGCCAAAGCTAGTCCGCCGCCGGACCCGTCAACGGCGATGGACTACATCTATGCTTGAGCCACGGAGAAGATTGAGAGATGACCTCAAGCGAAAGAGATGCGACTTCGCTGATGTCAGCTAAGCCGGTCATGTCTCCTGACCTCATCGTCCAAGTACCTGAAGGCATTCCCGCCAAAGAAATGTCCTACCAAGAGGCGATTCGAGAAGCCCTACGGGAAGAGATGATACGCGACGAACGGGTCTTCCTGATGGGCGAGGACATCGCCAAACATGGTGGCGCATTCGGCGTCACCCGAACCCTGTTCGACCAGTTCGGGCCGGAACGAGTACGGAATACGCCGATCTCCGAGAATACGATCGTGGGCGCGGGCACAGGTGCAGCTCTGGCAGGCATGCGCCCGCTTATGGAGATAATGTTCGTCGACTTCTCCGGACTGGCCATGGATCAGATATGTACTCAAGCCGCGAAACTGCGCTTCATGACAGGCGGGCAATGCAAGGTACCATGGGTGTTGCGAATGCCCCAGGGCGGTGGAGCTGGCAAGAGCACGGCTGCTCAACACTCCCAGAGCCTAGAGATGTGGTTCGCCAATATTCCTGGGCTCAAAGTGGTCTTGCCCTCTACCCCCTACGATGCGAAGGGTCTCCTCAAGGCCGCTATCAGAGACGACAACCCAGTCATCTTTCTCGAGCATAAGTTGCTTTACTCATTCCGAGGCCGGGTGCCGGACCAGGACTACGTGCTGCCGTTGGGTAAGTGCGATGTCAAGCGCCCGGGAAAGGATGTGACGGTGGTGGCTTCCGGCGCGATGGTGTGGCATGCCATGCTGGCCGCAAATACACTGGAGCGTGAGGGCATCAGCGTCGAAGTAGTGGACGTGCGTACAGTCAGCCCATTGGACGAGGACACAATCGGTGCGTCAGCACGCAAGACAGGACGCGTTGTTCTCGTGGCTGAAGCATGCCGCTCCTACGGGCCAACAGGAGAATGGGCCATGGTCGTGATAGAGCAAGCTTTCGACTACTTGCAGGCACCTGTCGTACGCGTCACTGGGCGCTTCTCGCCTATCCCGTTCGCCGACAGCCTCGAGAAGGGCGTATGGCCGGAGACCGACGACGTGCTTCAGGCGATTCGAAGAGTGATGACGTAGTTACCTAGGAGGCGCGGAGAGAGCATGCCGGTTGAAGTCTATGTTCACAAGATGACGGACCACATGAAGTCCGCGCGTATCATCAAATGGCTGGTGAAGGAGGGCGAACGGGTAGAGGAGCATCAGGGTATCATGGAAGTGGAGACGGACAAGGCTGTGGCTGAACTGGAGTCCCCCGCCAGCGGGATCCTGAAAGGCATACGGTCTGGTGCGGTTGAAGGTGCTCAAGTGTCTGTTGGAGAAACGCTCGCCTTCATCGCGGAGCCGGGCGAGGAGGTGCCAATCCTGCCACCGCTCACTGACAAGTCTGCACAGACTGGCGCTGAGGCTGTGGTTCCCGAGGCCAAGGCGCACGCCGTGTTGGCTGAGGAACCCGAGCGACGTGTGAGGGCGCCCCCCGCTGTCAGGCGTATTGCTAGAGAATTGAAAGTCGATCTGAACCTAGTGAGGGGGACGGGCCCCGATGGCAAGATCACGGAACAGGATGTACGTGCCTTCGCGGCAGCTAGAGTAGCGGCACGCGCTGACAAGGCAGCCACTGTTGAGTCACCCGAGCCAGTCGAATGGGTAGAAATCACCACTGTACAACGTCTAACAGGTCAACGAATGGTACAAAGTTTGCAAACCGCTCCCCAGTTCGCTTTGACTGTCAGCGCAGATATGACCACCGCGTTGCAGTTCCTCGAAGCACGTAGCGGCCAAACAACAGCAACCCGCGAGAACATATCAGTTACGGTGCTTTTGGGAAAGATCGTCGCGATTGCCCTGAAGCATCATCCAAGAGTCAACGCATCCTTCGAGAGTGGCAAGATCAAAGTTTACAAGAGTGTGAATCTCGGCGTGGCGATAGGCTCCGAAGAAGGCCTTATCGTGCCGGTGATCAAGGAGGCGGATCAGAAGTCTCTGGTTCAGATTGCCCATGAACTTCAGATCTTTCGGGAGAAAGCCCGTCAGATGCACTTTAGCGCTGACGACCTGTCCGGCGGAACGTTCACGATCTCGAACCTGGGAATGTACGGCATAGATCAATTCAACGCCATAGTGAATCCGCCACAAAGTGCGATATTAGCTGTTGGTCGAATTACTGAGACTCCGGTGGCTCTGCCAGAGAATACCGTTGGGGTCCGACCCATGATGAACCTGACACTGACGGTCGATCACCGAGTCATAGACGGAGTCCAAGGCGCGAGATTCCTGGCAGAAATCAAAGAACGCCTGGAAAGCCCAGACACGTTCCGAGAACTGGACACGATCTAGGAAATGATTGAATTCGGCACAAGTCTAATATTAGTTTGCGCCAGTTCTCCGCAAATGCGAGTCATATGAAATGGAAGTGTCTGTACACCTTTCGTTTTGGAGAGTCGGCCAAGTTCCCCCCAGAGCTTTCGGAGATGATGAAGGCTCATGACATTGAACTGAAAGTGAACATGCTGGGAAGAATCCACACTGAAGAGGAATTGATGACTGAGCTTGCGGATATGGATGCCGTTCTCGCAGGAATAGATCCTTACACAGCAAGGGTGATGGACTCTGCCAAGAAACTGAAGATAATCGCGAGAGTCGGAGTTGGGTATGACACTGTCGATATTCCCGCTGCGACGCAGAGGGGCATATACGTCACGTATACGCCAATCCCCGAGCTTACAAAGGCGGTCGCAGACGAAACATTTGCACTAATGCTGAGTGTATCAAGAAACATTCCCCAATTGAATAGGCATGTCAGAGAAGGCGGGTTTGATGTCGAGTGGAGTTGCTCAATATCCCTAGATATCTATCCATTGACACTAGGGATCATCGGCCTCGGACACATTGGTGCTGAAGTCGCGAAGAGAGCAAGATGCTTTGGAATGGAGGTGCTCTACTATGACAAGATTCGAAGGCAAGATCTGGAAAAGGAGCTGGATATTCACTATATGACGCTTGATGAGTTGCTGGCAAATTCAGATATCGTTACGATACACACTTCTCTAAATCCTGAAACCCCAGGCATGATTGGAAAGAGAGAGATATCCTTGATGAAGAAGGGCGCGGTCATGATAAACACGGCCCGTGGCCCGATCATACGGGAGCAACCTCTCTATGAGGCCTTGGTTGAAGGAAGACTTGGTGGAGCAGGTCTGAGTGTTCTGTCAGAGGAACCTCCTACCCCAAGGTGTCCGTTTTACAAGCTCGGCGATAAGCTTCCAAACGTCGTACTGACTCCACACATCGGCGCAGCTATCAACACCAGAAGGATCCAATCCCTGGTAGCGGCCGAAGAAGTGATTGCAGTATTGGAAGGCAGGCAACCGAAATACCTGCTTAACAAGGAACTTCTGGCTTCATGAGCTGAATCCCGAAGGTCTTTTGGGTTCACTGCCTTCAGCGCCTACGCACACTGAGCGGAGCTTCTCTCACCCATACCTTCTCAACGGCACCTATTTTTGAAGGCGCATGGTTGATTGTGGCACGGCTAGCGCACTCAATTCGTTCTGTGCTGAGACGCTTTCGCGGTTCACGGCTTAAGCAGGACTTTCATCATCTCATGGCTCTTAGCAAGTTCGAAGGCCTTCTGATACTCTTGCATGGGCAGGACGTGAGTGATTAGCGGTTTCAGGTCGATCTCGCCGAAGTCGATGAGTTGATTCATCCTGCGCCACGTCTCCCAGTTCCGGCCCATCATGCTTTGCAGTCTTATCTCACGACGGGACATCTTGAAGAACGGATTGAAAGAAATCGGTTCATTGAAAGTGCCGATGGTGACCACGGTACCGCGGATTCTCACCACGTCGAAAGCCTGATCCATCACGGCCTGATTCGCACCCATCTCGATAACGAAATCTGCACCCTTGCCTGCGGTAAGTTCCATGACCTTCTGGACTGGATCATCTTGTCTGACATCCACGACAATTGCACCGCTGTACTTGCGCGCAAAGTCAAGCCGCCAATCCGCCAAGTCAGTAATGACCGTATTGACACCAGATGCCACCAACGTCTGAGCAGCCAAGATTCCAATGGGACCCGCTCCACCGAGTATGACCGCCCAATCGCCCACGTCATGATGCTCAAGTTCAACTGCATGAACCGCGATCCCGAAGTTCTCCAGCAGTGCGCCTTCTTCGAGACTCAACTTGTCGTTGAGCAGACAGATCGCTCTTTCAGGCAACACCGCATATTCGGCGAACGCTCCACGACACTTGCCGTAGATCTCCAGGTTCTCGCATACGTTGGTGAATCCGCTCCGACATTGGCGACAATGCCCACAACAGATGGACGGATAGCTAACGATGCGATCGCCTGGTCTGAACTGCTTGACTTCGCTCCCGACCTCGGCCACAGAGCCCGAAGCTTCATGACCCAAGACAGTTGGCAAATGCAGCGCCTTGTCATTTGCTGCCCATTCGTCCCAGTCGTAGACTTTGGTCTCGACCACGCAGATGCCACAGTATGCGACCTTGAACAAGACATCATCCGGGCTCTTGATCTGAGGCTTTTCGATGTCCAAGAGAGATAAGCCAGGTCCCGGATACTGCTTCACCAATGCCTTCATTGATTTCTTGCCTCTCAAATGGATATGGCTCACAAGGAGCCTCTTGCTCAACATATGGCTTGCGGGACTCACGCTGCGATCGGCGTGATTGGAAACTATTTCTGTGGCGGTTCGGCGCGAGGAAGAGCCTTCTCTGCCTTGGACGAGACCACGTTGTCGATCCGAAGTATCATGCATGCCACTTCTGTTGCTGACTTGATGACTTGTTGCTTGACGCGAAGAGGCTCAATCACTCTTTCTCTAAGCATGTCAGCCACCTTTCCGTCGCGTGCACTGACCCCGTACCATTTGTTTTCGATCTCTTGGTGCTTGGTTCTGAGTTCAATCATAATATCGACAGGATCGAGTCCCGCATTCTGCGCGAGCGTTGATGGTATCGCTTCTACAGCTTCTGCAAAGCCGCGAATAGCGAGTTGTTCTCTTCCTCCGACTTTGACCGCAAAGTCGCGGATCTGCTTTGCCAGTTGCGTCTCAGCTGAGCCACCGCCGGCAACGATCTTCCCGTCCTCAATTACGTTTCTAACTACACAAAGGGCGTCATGAAGCGATCGTTCAGCTTCTTCAACGACGTGCTGGGACCCACCTCTCACCACAATCGTTACTGCCATCGGGTCTTTGCACCTCCTGACGTAGAGTAGCTTCTCGTCGCCGACCTTGACCTCTTCTACAAGTTCCGCCTCGCCTAGAGATTCAGCGCTCAAGTCCTTTAGGCTCGATACAATCTTCCCGCCAGTCGCTTTGGCGAGCTTGTCCATATCGGCAGAGCTGACGTGCCTTATGCCCACGATTTTTCGTCTGACTAAGAAATGCTTGACCACGTCGTCGATTATGTTCTGGCACATCACTACGTTGGCCTTCGATTCCGCGATCTTGTCGACCATCTCTCTCATGATATCGTTCTCCTTGTCGAGGAAATGCTTCATCTGTTCTGGGTTCTTGATGGTAATCTTCGATTCAATCTCGGTCTTGTCGATCTCGAGCTTCGTGTTCAGAAGAGCAATTTTGGCTTTCTCAACTCGCTTCGGCATATCGGGGTGAACCATCTCCTTGTCTAAGACCAGACCTTGAACCAGCTCCGTCTGATCTATCCCGCCGCCGCGCTTTTTCACCAACTTGATCTTGTCGATGTCTGCTTTGATCCTTCCACTTGTGCTCTCTGTGACCTGCGTCACGGCCGAGGCGGCGAGTTGGGCAAGGAAGTCTTTGCTGGGTGCTACTGTCTTAGTTCCCATTGACGTGCTTGCTATCTGACGTAAGGTCTTCGTGTCGTTCCGATCTACTGGGATAGCCATGGAATCCAAGATCCGCAAAGCTTCAGTTGCAGCCTTCTTGTACCCGTCTATCACAATCGTTGGGTGAACCTCTTGATCCAACAGTTCCCGAGCTTTCGACAGAAGCTCACCCGCCAGCACAACCGCGGTGGTCGTTCCATCACCGACCTCGTTGTCTTGGCTCTTTGCAACTTCCACGAGCATTCTTGCAGCCGGATGTTGAGCGTCGAGCTCCTTCAAAATCGTCGCACCGTCGCTTGTGATCACGATGTCTCCCGTGCCACCAACAAGCATCTTGTCCATTCCAAGCGGGCCCAGCGTAGTTCGAATAGTCTCCTTGACGATCTCAGCAGCCATGATGTTACTACGTTGTGCGTCGCGACGCTTTGTCTCCGTCACTCCCTCCTTCAGAAGAAGCATCGGTCTTCCAGACAACTTGACCAGCACCGCCAACATGACGAGCTAATTGATAAAAGCTACTAAGTAGTGGCTACCTTCACCACTCCTCTCCAGAGTGAGACCTTGGCAGGCGCAGCCGGGAGCTCGGAGATGTGCCGACTTGCCTAGAGTCCAAGCCAACGGTGTCGATCTGTACTATGAAATCACAGGTGATCATGGAGATCCCCTAGTTCTGATTCATGGGTCATGGGGCGACCATCGGAACTGGGATCTCGTAGTTCCGGGCCTGTCAAAGAACTTTCGTGTCCTAACTTACGATAGGAGGGGACACAGCCAGAGCGAAAAAACCGCGACACAAGGAAGCTACGATGAAGACGCCCAGGACGCGGCGGCGCTGATGGCACGGCTGGGCGTTTCCCCAGCTCACGTTGTGGGGAATTCAAGTGGATCATCGATAGCCCTGAAGCTAGCTGCCAAGCAGCCATCGGCGTTCAGGAGCCTTGTAGTCCACGAGCCTCCATTATGGGATTTGTTGGCTGACGATCCCTCGACCGCCCCGAGAATGCTGGATACGCGAAACAGAATGGAGGCCGTTGCGGGAATGCTGAGAAGCGGGGACAGGTCTGGCGGAGCTCGCCTGTTTGTAGAGACTCTGGCCCATGGACCTGGAGAATGGGAAAAGATGCCTCCTCAACTAAAGCAGACCTTTATCACCAACGCAGACACATTCCTAGATCAAACCAGAGACCCAACAGGTCTCAACGTAGACCTGAAGGCACTATCACAGTTCAGAAAACCCACCCTACTCACCTACGGAGGGAAGAGCCCGCCACCGTTCAGACCCGTGATCGAGAAGCTCGCAAAGGTGATGCCAAACTCGAAAGTTGAGGCCTACCCGGATGATGGGCACACTCCACATAATTCTAATCCCAACGAATTCGTTAGGAGAGTCACACGGTTTGCTGAACCGTTGGGCTAGATAGCTGCTATTGCAGTAACAGATCGTGACAAGACCCTCTATCTTTCAACCCGAAGTTCCGAAGAGATAGACCGAGACTGTTCTTTCACAAATCTCATTGCCGTATATTCAAAATGAGGGTTAGAAAATTCATGCCACAGTTCGAAGCAGACTTAGCATTGATGAAGAAGGCTAGGAATAAGAATGGAACAGTCGGGTAAGATGCTATTCGAGGGAGGGGCTTGTCTAGTGGTTGACTCGAAGCTGAAGCTGAATCGGATGTAGTCGATTTGCTTGACGCCTGCGTGCGGCCGCCTATGCGAACGGGATCTCCTCTCCCGCTCTAGCAACGACCGGGTCAACTATCTTCAACCTTAAGATGTATTTCTGAAAGATAGCCCCCAAGACTAAGGCGGGTATCATCGTGATGACCAAAGAAGCCGCCAACTCCGGAGGAGGGGAGAGCCCGGCCATTATAGTGGTCAATTGGGATACGGCTGGTGGGACCGTTTGGGCGGGTGAACCTGTCACCAGAATGTATGCGAAGAAGAACTCGCTCCAACTAAGAAGGAACAACAGTATCCCAACAGACGCTACTCCTCCAATAGACTCCGGTATCACAACCCTGAACAGTACACCTAGCCTACCCAAACCATCAATCCGACCAGCCCTCTCAGTCTCCACGGGAAGATTCGCAAAATACCCGAGAAGAACCCAAGTCGCCAAAGGAATCTCGAAACTAAGATACGTGATTATTAGACCTTGATAGGTACCTATCAGTCCAGCTTGATGGAACATGTAGAAGAACGGAATCGCCATCGCCGCAGCCGGCAACGAACGACTAATCAAGATGGATATCAACCAAGCATTCTTCCTCCTAAAGGAAAACCTGGCAAAAGCATAACCCGCCACACTCCCAATAACAACCGACAGAAGAGCTACAACACACGCCACGGCAATACTATTCACGAATCCCGCCTTGAAGGTGTCAGCGTATGCCAACATCTTCCCTGTCGTCGCGTCTGGTACAAGAGCGAGAATTCTCCCGTACCAATCGAGTGTAGGTTGCTGTGGAATCCAGTGCGTTGGCGTCAGAACCGCTTCGGCCGTATCCATCAGGGAGATGAGGACGGTCGTATATATCGGGAAACCAGACCAGACTACAACTGCCGCTACCATCACGTAGATGATGATCATCCTCGCAGTTAATCTGACCAACCACTACCGCCTCCTTCTCGTCAGGACAATGAAGCATATCGCGGTCACCGCTATTATCAATACAAGTAATATGAATGAAAGCGCGGCGCCGTATCCAAGGTTGCCCAGAACGAATGTCGCCCTGTAGACGTAGTAAGTGAGTACTCGCGTCATACCGCTCGGCCCTCCCTGAGTCAGATTCCAGACCAAGTCCAGAGACTTTAGTGCATCAGTGGTCGCGAGCACCAGTATTATCAGGAGAGCATATCGCATGTAGGGAAGTGTTACAGTTTTGAATCTTCGGAAAGCTGAGGCGCCATCAACCCTTGCTTGCCGGTACAGATCCTCCGGGACCGATTGAAGAGAGCCGAGGAAGAAGAAGATGGCTAGTGGTGCATAGTGCCATGCGTAAGCTAAGGCGAGAACCCAGATAGTCCCAATACTTATGATGGGAAGATACTCCTTGATAAGCCCCAAAGCCATAAGCAGCCCGTTAAGCGTTCCGTATGTTTGCGAGTAAACGTTTCCATAAAGTAGAGCAGTAGCATACTCCGGAATAGCCCACGGAAGAATAACGAGCACTCGGACAATAGACCTACCTCTGAACTGCTCGTTCAAGAGCAACGAAACGCCTAGACCCAGAAGAACAGTTACCGCTACAATAGTAGCCGTGTATTCGATTGAAATCACTGTGGAAGCCTGCACGCCAGGATCTGAAAAAGCATCGATGTAGTTTCCCAGGCCGTAGAAACGCATCACTTGACCACTAGGATTGAACTTCTGGAGGCTCATCCACAGCGCCACCGCGCTCGGATACACGGTGAGCGCTGCCTGAAATATCACGAGCGGTGCAATCAAAAAAAGGGCAAATTGGGAGTCGGTGAGACCACGCTTCGGCTTCGCCGACCCCGAGTTTCGCGCCGTTTGGGTCACTTCCAGATTTCTGGCCCGCCGTATTCCTTGCGAAGGCTGTTGGCCGTGTCAATTAGGCTCGTTAAGGCGTCTCTTGGTGTAACCTCTCCTAGGACCATCTTGGGTAATATGTCCATGAGATACTCGTGCCAGTTGCTGTACCATACCATACCATGATAGCCGGGTGGAACGACAGCAGTCAGATGCGCATTTCTCCTAACCGCCATGTCACCCTCGTCATATGTTTGCTTAAGCCACGCTTCTTTCGTCGCAGGATCATCGTAGTATTGTGTATAGGGTTGGCCGAGGAACGGCGGCGATTGGATCCACTGCTTGCCCGCAACGTAGTTGCCGTTCTTGTCCTTCCACGCGTAGAACTGGTGCAAACGCTCGAGCCGCTTCGCTTCATTGTTCGACCTTTTCATGTACTCGTGGCTTGATATGCAGTAGAGAGCACCCATGTAGGGGTACCATCCCTTACTTCCGGGCTGGGCGGGCAGCCAATGGTACCATCCCGCATCCGGAGACTGCGCTGGATCGTTGAAAGCGACAAGGTCGTAGTCATGGACCTCAGTGAACGCATGCTTGCCTGCACAGAAAGTTGTGATATGGTCCTGCTCGTTCAATGCTAAGACTCCTGGGTCGGCAAGGTTCTCTGCTACTAGGGTTCTCATATTCTCAAGAATGTGCAAAACCCTGTCGTTCTCGAGGGTCGGTTCCTGTGTCTTCGGGTCAAATTGGAGTTCGCCTTCGCTTATGCAATACTCGTCGAAGATCTCGTTTATTCCGCATGTGCCACACTGGATCCATTTCGGAAGGTACGCATATTTGACAACCTTTGACTTCACGAGGTCTCTGCACATTTGAACGAAGTCGTCCCAAGTCTTAGGAGAGCTCTTGATGTGGCCTGTGTCATCTGCGAGTCCCGCCTTCTGAAGAACCTTCCCGTTGTATTGTATGGGCACGGTTCCGTTGAAGTAGACCCACCCACATTGGTTGCCATCAGGCATCATCAAAACTTCCAGGAGGTTCTTGTTGCCGTAGTCATTCCTTATTTCGTTGCAATGTTCCTCATCATTTACGGGTTGAATCCAACCCGCTTTGTAGTACCTTGTCATGTAGTCGCTGTGAAGGTACATCATGTCCATGCGCGAGCCTGCGCCCGTCATGAACTTCGTCAAGAGGCTTGCATAGTAGTCTCCGGGAACCTGCAGTACTTCACAATTCTCACCGTATTCTTGGTTGAAGATCTGCATGTTCGCGGCCACTATTTCCGGATGGTAGGCCCATATGTTGAAGTAAACTGGGGGTCCTGCTGTAAGCCCCGTCTGAGTCGCAGCTTGAGTCGTTGCAGCCTGAGTCGTTGCAGCAGCAGTGGTAGTTGGAGGCGGACTTGGCGGTGCCTGACTTGTAGATAGGTAGTATGCGACGCCACCAACAACAACGATAGCTGCAGCTCCGACGGCTGCTGCGCCCATCTTGGAAAGCGCTTGCCGTCTTGTCACATTGACATTCGTGTTTTTAGTCTTCTTCTCACTTTCCTTTTTCTGAGTTGACATAACGTCACCTCATAGCCCGCAAAGTTGCACCTCTTTGTATATAACACTTGGCAGGAAATACTCGGGTTCTATAGTATGGCTTTGCCGTCTGTTTTGTTGAATAGGTGCATTCTTTTCTTATCGACTGATCCCCAGACTTTGTCCGTGATCTTGGATCCGAATGAGTAGGAGGTCACAACCTTCAGTAGCTTATCATCTATCCTCAGGTCGACCACCGTCTCGGTCCCGAGAGGTTCTACAGCGTAGACTTCAGCTTCGAAATCTTCGTCGGAACCCTTTCGTGTCGCGACTGTGATGTCTTGTGGGCGTACTCCGATCGTAAGCTCGTTTCCAGCAGCCTTCTCCTCAACCAACCTCGCCATGTCTGGGTCTAGTTTGAGGGTGAAGTGTGGGGTCTGCAGGAACGCCTGCTGCTCCTTCTTCGAATATTCGGCGTCGAAGAAGTTCATTGGAGGCGTACCCACGAAGCCTCCCACGAAACTGTCCGCGGGCTGATTGAAGATCGTCATCGGGTCCGCCAGCTGAGCCACCTTCCCCAAGTTCATTATCGCAACCCTATCAGCCATACTCATGGCTTCGACTTGATCATGCGTCACGTAGATGGTGGTGGTCTGAAGATCCTTCTGCAACCTGATCAATTCAGCCCTCATGTACACGCGCAGCTTCGCGTCAATATTAGATAACGGCTCATCCATGAGGAAGACTCTGGGCTCTCTTACGGTAGCCCTGGCAAGAGCCACTCTCTGCCTCTCACCACCACTCAACTCATGAGGCTTCTTCTTCAACAACGGCCGAATATGCAGCATATCAGCAGTCTTCTCCACCCGAGACTTAATCTCACTCGCAGGCGTCTTCCTGATCTTCAACGGAAACGCGATATTATCGAAGGCATTCATCTGAGGATACAGCGCGTAGCTTTGAAACACCATCGCTACGTCCCTCTTCTCAGGCGGAATATCATTCACAAGCGTATCATCGAAGTAAATGTTGCCCGCAGTTATGGGCTCCAAGCCCGCGATCATGTTCAGCGTAGTAGTCTTCCCGCAGCCAGACGGACCAAGCAGCACAAAGAACTCCTTATCACGTACCTCAACATCTATCCCATCAACCGCAACCTGGCTGCCAAACTTCTTAGTCAGCTTCTCCAAAACGACCTTAACCAATGGCGATCAGAAACAAATGCCCCCGTGACTTCATCTATAAGCTTTTCCAGAAACTCGGGGCAAGAGACGAAGGCTAAGCAAGCGAGAAGAACCGTGCCTCATATGCTCGCGAAAATGCCACGGCGCGGTAGCAACACCCGTGAAGAAGACTCTTGTTCCACCAGGTATGAGGATCGCTCAGATTGCCGTTGTTGTGGGTGACGTGCGCAAGACCATGGAAGCCTTTACAAGGTTCTGGGCTGGGGAATGCGACATCTTCACCTTTTCTACATGCCGCGGCCGCCCGTCACGAACATCAGTTCTCCTGTTATGAAGTCGTGCAACGCAGAGCGATTCAACGCTCCCGTGGAAATGGCCTTCGAACTGGCGATCTTGTCTCTCTTCGTGTAGGCCCTCGCCAGTTTTGTGGCGTGCATGTTGGCCCCGTTCCCAATGACTTCGAAAATCATCATCTTAACGCTAGGAACGAGTTTCGCCACCTGCTCGGCAAGCTTCACTTCACACTCGTTGCAGATCCCCCAGTGAGAGACCATGTCAAGCTGTTTCTTTGTCGCTTTGACGGTCGAAGGATGCATATGACATAACACAAGAGCACCATTGGCCATCCAGTAATCCGTGTACACATTATCTTGAAGGTCTACGAGTTTGCCACCGTAGGCCTTCTTGCCCTAGAACGGATAAGGATCGACAAATCGAAACGGTCTTGTGACTCCACCGGGAATTGCTTTCCGTGCTCTTTCACACAAGGCTTGGGAAATCTCTCTCACCAGGGCCCGACGCTCAATCCGCTTTCAATATGAGACTATCTAAAGCATGTCACAAATGAATTCAGATTTGGAAGAGAAAACACAAAAGCGAGCTCGGCCGCAACGACGTCGAATGTTCTCACTCAAACTAGAAATGATGGACAGGATAAGAGTTACATAGCATAGCGCCTTGGTGTGCTGCCGCGTGACCAACATTGACTGAAATCCCCCCTAGACCGGTTCTCCTTTCCATGTACGAAAGCATGGTTAGACAAAGGATGCTTGATGAGAAAGTCGTTGAACTCTTCAAGGCTGGCTTCATTCCAGGGCTTGCGCACCCCTACCTGGGCCAAGAAGCCGTGGCTGCAGGGGTTTCCGCTGCATTGGAGAAAGAGGACCTCATAGTCAGCAACCACAGAGGGCACGGTCATAGCGTTGCGAGAGGTGTGCCGGAACAGGCCATACTGAGTGAGTTGATGGGAAAAGATGCTGGGATGTGTCTCGGTCTTGGAGGTTCAATGCACAGCACTGATCTAGACTCAGGCGTGGTTTTCTCAACGGCGATCGTAGGCGGCGGAATCCCACTCTCTGCAGGTGTCGCATTAGCCCTTAAGCTAGATCACAAGCGGAACTGCGTCGTCTGCTTTTTCGGAGATGGCGCAACCAACACAGGCGCTTTTCATGAGGGATTGAACTTGGCCGCAGTCTGGAAACTGCCTGTGGTGTTCGTATGCGAGAACAACCAGTATGCAGTCTCCATTCCAGTCTCAAAATCCACACTGGCATCTCTAGTGGAGCGAGGCCGATCCCACGGCATGCCTGCCCAGTCGGTGGATGGAATGAATGTGCTCGACGTCTACGCAGCAGCTTACGTAGCGGTGTCGCGAGCCAAGAAAGGGGGAGGGCCCACGTTTCTCGAATGCAGGACTTACCGGTATACTGGGCACGGAGCATACGACACTGGACTAGACTACAGAACTCAACAGGAAATTGATGAATGGAAGGCCCGCGACCCGATCAAGCAGTTTGAACAGAGAGTTGATGCTGAGAAGCTTATCACGGCAAAGGAGCTTGAGAACATACGCACCGAAGCGCGGGCGAGGATTGAGGAGACAGTGAAGTTCGCGCAGGAGAGGCCGTATCCTTCAGTCGAGCTCCTGACCAGGTACGTATGGGCCTAAGGAAGGGACTGCATAGATGAAGACTGTCACGTATCTTCAAGCGATCCACGACACTCTTGCTGAAGAAATGCGACGTGACAAGAAAGTGATTCTCATCGGAGAGGATATCGGCAAACTGGGAGGCGTCTTCAGAGTGACCAAGGGTCTGCTCGAAGAATTTGGGCCGGACAGAGTCATGGACACGCCCCTTTCGGAGAACGCGATAATAGGAGCCGCAATGGGTGCCGCAATAATGGGGTACAGGCCCGTCGCGGAAATAATGTACATGGATTTTCTCCATGAGTGTGGCGATCAGCTAGTTAACCATCTGCCAAAAATGCACTTCATGACTGGCGGGAAGCTGACAGCGCCCGCCGTGATCAGAACACAGTACAGTCTAGGAAGAAATACCGGTGCGCAGCATTCCCAGTTCTTCCCGTCCCTGTACATGAACACGCCAGGAATCCAAGTCGCCGCTCCGTCAAGTCCTGCAGACTGCTCCTCAAGACAGCAATTCGAGGCTCCAATCCCGTGCTCTATATCGAATGTGCAACACTGTATAGCATGAAGGGACTCGTCCCTGAGGATGAAACGCTGGTCCCGTTTGGTGAAGCGGATGTCAAGAGGGCGGGCACGGACGTGACGGTGGTTGCTATCTCAAGAATGGTAAATGAAGCACTCGCAGCTGCTGACACATTGTCCTCCGACGGGATAAGCGTCGAAGTCATCGATCCTAGAACGCTCGTTCCACTCGACACAGACTCCATTCTGGAATCCGTAAAGAAGACGGCGCGTCTAGTTACGGCAGAAGACAGTTGCGTTACCTGTGGAGCAGGGGCTGAAGTTGTCGCGAGAGTCACAGAAAAAGCGATGGACTCTCTCGAGAACGTGGCAAGAATCGCTTGCCCGGACATACCTGCACCCTTCAGTCCTCCTCTGCAGAAAGCATACATCCCTGGAAAGGAAACAATTGTGAAAGCCATCAAAGAAATGATGTAGCAAAAGAAATCGGCTGAGACAGCGCTTTAGAGGTGCTACAGCTTTCCCATCGCCCTCAGCATTGCTTCCTCTGGCCCTGGAGGGACGATTATCCAATATGCATGAAGTGTTTCACTACCAGTGTTTACCACTTGGTGAGTGGACTTCGCTGGTGCGTACGCGATCGCACCAGGCTCAACCTCGACCTCGTTGCCGTCGGCGATAATCTTTCCGCGACCTTTCGTGATTATCCAGAACTCGTCCGATCGGTCATGAGAATGCGGATCGCTCTTTCCCGTCGGCGGGATAGTAACGGTGCCAATGGCTGCTGACGTGACTCCCTGTATCTTCTGTGAGAAGAGGACCTGTCTATGTCTCTCGTAGGGAGGAGGAGTTGCAAAGTAGTCTTCTTCCCAGGATTTTGCGACAAGAGGTTTCATCTCATGCTCGCCTTGCCTTCGGACAACGGCCCATTGAAATATCCGCTCCAATAAAAACCGATCTCGATATCAGGCGAATCTCGAGCAGACTGATCGCTCGCTTTCCATTGCAGCGATTTCTTGGGAGCCTGACGGCAAGTCTTAAGAAGCCGCTTGCGCCGACCAAACGTAGTTGAGGGTCAGCTTCTTGACCAGAATCATCGATGTCACAGGACCGATATACACTGGCATGTGGCACTATGGAGCACCGTATCCTGAGATCAAGATCGAGCCTTTGCCAGAAATACCTTGGCTGAAACACAAAGTCTACTCCGACATCTTCATTGGAATGGGATCCCAGACAGGAACCTACATCGAAACAAACGCTCACTACTTCAAAGATGAGAAGAAGCTCTCAGAGATCCCCCTCGAAAGGCTGTTCATGGCGGACGCGGCGGTCTTGAATCTAGAACGTAAGGGCCCGAAAGAACCTATTCGACCTGAGGAGATCACCGCTCTGAACCCTGAGATTCATGAACGAGACGCAATTCTATTCGGGACAGGATGGGGACAGAGATGGCGAGAGGCGAACTTCGTGAAAGATTCACCCTACCTCACGTACGATGCAATGATGTGGTTCTTAGATCGGAAACCTTCGATACTCGGCGGTGACATACCTGTGTTTGACAATCCGGACAATCCGCAAGGGTTCTGGGACAAGTTCTTCAGATCGGGAGCGTTGCTCCTGGCTCCTTTGGTTAACCTTGAGAAAGTGAGAAAGCGGCGAGTGAAACTCGTTGCATTACCCTTGAACGTAGAAGGAACTTGTTCCGCGCCTTGTCGAACAATAGTGGTGGAAGACTAGCAAGCGTATAGTCCCTCTCCGACAAGACGGGTTCCGAAGCCGGAGGTCATATATACCCAGTCTAGGCCCCGACACATTCAATTCGAATACACAATCTGGTAGAGATGAGCATACATGACCAAGAAGCGAAAAAGAATCCCGGTAAAGGCTCGGCCTCAAAGCGTGAGCAGGACAGGACGAAGCTCAAAGGTGCGAGGACCCGTCCTCTTCGCCTCAATGCTTCCTGCGCCTGAGGGGCCGACAGTAGGGCCAAACGGCTGGATCTTGAATGTCTGTAGTTTTACGACGGATAAGACTTGGCCTCGAAAAGCCGGGGATATCTCGGCCACGCATATTACGAAGCCCCTGATGACGCACACTATATTCAACACTTCAACAGATCAGGTAACCGGCATACCGGCTGCGATGAAATTTGGGCCGGATGGGAATTTATACGTGACCGACGAGGGCCGGCTGGCTATCGTGAGAGTTACCCCCGAGGGCGAGAAGACGGACTTCATCTTCGAGTATCAAGGCAAACACATCAATGGCCCGAATGATCTATGTTTTGACGAAGATGGGAATCTCTTCTTCACGGATCCGTGGAAGAGCTCCCTCAAGAATCCCGTGGGTGCGGTGTACGGCTACGCATGGGAGACCGGCGAGCTCTTCCAGGTACACAATGGTCTGGCCTTTCCAAATGGGATCTTGGTGCGCGACGGCCGAGTTTACGCGGCTGAAACCCAAACAAACAAGATATGGACCTACGACGTAGTCGGGCCTGGACGGGCGAAGAATCCGAGAGAGTTCTGCAGACTGCCGGATCTAGTTCCGGACGAGAAGGGCTGGACGGGACCGGATGGCATGTGTTTTGACAAGGAAGGCAACATCTACATTGCCACACTTGGCCTCAAGGGAGGAGGTGTGCTCGTATACAATCCCGAGGGAAGACTCGTCGACACTATCCACACCGGAGGCGCGCGGACCACAAATGTGTGCTTCGGAGGACCGAAGCACGATCAGCTTTTCGCGACCGTCGACGATCTCTCAGCCATCATAGTCTTGGACCTAGGAGTTGAGGGATATCGTTTGCCCTTCTGCCCGTCGAGCTCGAAGGATCATCCTTGGGCAAAGATGCTTCCCGAAGCTCCGAAGTTATAAATAAGGAGAGACTGCAACGAACGGTCAGATGAAGGGAGGTTGGATCAGCAATGGATGAGTGTGACCTTCTTTTCAAGAACGGTGTGATAATCGACGGGACTGGATCGCCAGGTTTTGTGGGCGATGTCGCTGTCGCGAATGGCCGAATCCAGAAGATTGGAAAGCTATGGGATGTCAAGGCGAAGCGAGTGATCGACATCGGCGGTCACATAATAGCCCCAGGATTCGTGGACATGCACACCCACTCTGACCTCATGCTCCTAGCTCACCCAAAGGCGGAAGCGAAGACCATGCAGGGAGTCACCACGGAGGTCATCGGCCAGGATGGACTCTCTTTTGCACCGGCGAATCGCGAGGCCATGGAGAATGTACGCGCCATGACCGCCGGTTGGAATGGTGAACATGAGTCCATCAAGTTTGACTGGTCTAGCGTGAAGGAATTCTTGGCCAAGTTCGATGGCCACACCTCCCCCAACGTGGCGTACTGTGTACCTCACGGGACTGTTCGGCTGACGGTGATGGGAAGCGAGAATCGCCGTCCAACGAAAGATGAGATGCAGGAGATGCGACACCTCGTCCGGCAAGGCATAGAGGAGGGGGCGGTTGGCCTCTCCACGGGCATGTCCTATGTTCCCGCAATGTTCGCGGACAACGACGAGTTGATTCAACTGTGCGAGGAAACGGCGCGACTCGGAGGCTACTTCAGTCCCCATCATCGCAGCTACGGGAAAGGCGTGCTTGATTCCTACGCTGAAATGATTGAAGTCTGCAAGAAAGCACGCTGCCCACTGCATCTGACCCACTGCGTGGTGAGCTTTCCAGGCAATGAGGGCAAAGCCGTCGAGCTCGTGAAGATGCTTGACGCCGTCGACCGTCGCGATGTCGACATCACAGTGGACTCCTATTGCTACTTGCCTGGGTCCACTACGCTCGCGTCGATGGTGCTGCCCCCTTGGGCGACGACCGAGGGCGTTGCGGGGATGCTTGCGAACCTCGCAGACGACGAGAAATGCCGCCGCATGAAGCACGATGTCGAGGTTGAAGGCATCGCGGGCTACCACTTCGTCCCGATGGACTGGAGCACCCTCGAGATCAGCTCTGTGCCGAGCAAAGAGAATCAGCGGTGGGTTGGGAAACGCGTATCCGAGATCGCCAAAGAGCTGGGCATTGAACCATTCGAAGCAGCTAGGAAGCTTTTGCTTGACGAGAAGCTCAACGTCAACATCCTTGTGCATGTCGGCCACGACGACAACGTCCGTACCGTCATGACTCTTCCCTACCATACTGTGGGAACTGACGGGATCATGACCGGGCAGAAGCCACACCCGCGAGCTTGGGGAACATACGCCAGATACTTGGCGAAATATACTCGGGAAGAGCGCATGTTCACCTGGCAGGAGATCATACGACACATGTCTACGGTCGCTTATCGACGTTTGGGTCAGTTCGACCGTGGAATTATTCGACCAGGAATGTCTGCAGACCTCGTGGTCTTCGACCCGGAGAGAGTGCAGGATACAGCGACCTTTGAGAACCCGCGGCAGTATCCGAACGGGATCCCTTACGTGGTCGTCAACGGTGTGCTGGTGAAGGACAACGGAGTCCACACGGGCGCCTTACCAGGACGAGTCCTGAGACTGAATACTCCCCAGTGAAGACATTATCAAGGCTCGGCGTTACACACGATAACCTCTTCGCCTCGTCTGAGACCGATCCATGGAAAGGATCTGATCAAGATTCTCTGAAACAGCTTCGGCTACCTGCCGTCAGACAGAACCAAGGGTTTTGGTTATGGCGCAGACCGCTTAGAGAGGCAAATCTCAGTGTGGTCTCGGTAGTTCACATAGTAATTCTCGAAAGAGGTGCCGCTTTCAAAGCTCCAAAGCCTCCGCCAATCCTGTCCCCATGGTCGTGAATCGCTTCGAAGCCTGAACCTCCAGCATTGACTAAACCATCCTAGAAGTAAGCCTCCAGCAACTCGAAGAATTGGAAGCGCATGCAGATGCATTCAAAGGCAAGATCGCTCAGGAAGCCGCTGAGAATCCGGAAGCGTAACTCCTGATGAGTCTCACTGGCATTGACTACTGGGCAGCGATGATTCTCTCCAGCGACAAGGACGACGTGACGTGAGCCGGCCTGAGAACGGTCTCTCCCGGTTCAGCAGCTCTTGCGAATTGGAGTTGAGTGCGGCCACCGGGATGCAAACCACTCCACCCGCCCCTGTTTTCTTGACAATGAGCCCGAGGGTTCAAAACCGATCAGGTTCAAAACGCTTCTTTCTCGCACGAACGCGCGCTCAAGACCCAGGTTGAAATTCAGTCCCTGCAACAGGCACCCCTGTCCGCCGTCGTCCATAGAAGTGGTCCTTGCCTATTGGTTAGGCGAAGAGTCTTCTAACAACTTCCATTCGAGCAGTTGGCGTGTTTGACGACAATGCTGTTTCCCATTTCGTTAGAACGGGAGTTGAGTACATTCGCAGCGCCTTTTCGGATTCGATGGGCACTGGACTCCATAATGTGCTCAATCACTTCTTCCCTCACATCGTATTCCCTCTCAAGCCGCCCAATATGCTGCATTAGTATCTTTGTGTTCCTCGAATAATCTTCGAATGCTTCCAGGGGCTGCCCCTGAAAACCCTGCCTCCGTCCAAGGGAAAGGCTGGAAATACGTGAAACGCACCTACTAGTAGGGAGCCGTTAAGCTTCTCTAGGATCCGAAGCAACTTCCTTAATGTCTGCGAAGTCCTTCTCTGCGAGTGGCGCCCAATCGCGGAAGCTCAGACTCGCGTCTCTTGATGAGCTTCATGAATCGCAACGTTTGCTGACTTTCGTCTTTGTTCGGCTTGTCGGACAGGATACGTGCAAAGGGGTGAGAGTTTTCGTAGCCTTGCACTTCACTTCCACGGTATCCTGCCTCTGACTGGAACTGGGGGCTGACTTGTGGAGCTTCTTGCTTGGAAAACACAGTATTGCTGGAGATGGATAATACAATATATTCTACGGCGCCGAGGCGAAGTTGCTGTCTTGGCCTGCTAGGATTGGACTAGTGGTGGAAAGCTAGGCTGTGACGAGATGAAAATTTCTTCTCCGTGACTGGCTTCTGGTTGTTTGTTGGCTAGGCCTGGAACTTTCCTACCCCGTGTTGAGGGTGAGGCTGT
>Ga0315282_10004476_pt1 | contig 24351 bp, 21 predicted proteins | sample YL17G07_20_MG_FD_203693 | JGI IMG/M metagenome (GOLD analysis project Ga0315282, IMG submission 203693) | Sediment microbial communities from Yellowstone Lake, YNP, Wyoming, USA - YL17G07_20 | ecosystem: Environmental > Aquatic > Freshwater > Lake > Sediment | place: USA: Wyoming | collected... | reverse complement strand
TTTCCTGTGCGATTGCCATCACCTGCGCCAGAGCCTGTTGTCCTGTCCCTATCAACCCAACCACAACCTCTTTTTTTGGCGAGAGATACTTTGCAGCGATGGCACCCGCTGCACCGGTCCGCAGGTTAGTGAGCCGGGTGGCGTTGAGGATTGCCGTCGGTTGGCCGGTAGCGATATCGAGAATTATCGTCAGTGCCATCACCGTGGGAAGCCCCTTTTTGGGATTGTCGGGATGCACATTTACCACTTTTACACCGGCAATCGACAATGATGGAAGGTACGCAGGCATCGTCCGGAAGTCCCCTTGAGGTAGTGTCACGTACATCTTGGGTGGCATCTGGACAAGTCCCCTTCCATGATCGGCAAACGCTGATTCCACTGCGCGGTTAATTTCAGCAATATCCAGGTTCCTGTCTGCATCCGGGAAGTAGTGCATGGACGATTATCGATGTTCATCCGATTTGAACATATGTGCTGCAGGTATTCACACCATAACCTGCTGCCATCAAATGGTTGGGCACAGCTCAACGAATAGCAAAGGGAACAGGTTCATATCGTCATGTTGTGGGGATAAAGAGAGAATGCGGTGAAGAAGAAATTCCCTTAGGTGATTATCAATAATCAGCCCCTAATGCGGTGAGAATTCAAATTATTAATCTGTAAAATATTGTATTGAGGTGTCATGATCGTCCCCCCTCTTGCGCCGCCTGTCCCCCAAGGGGGACGGGGCGCATTGCGATGACCCCAGAACAGGTTATACAGCACTATCGCAAACGGGGGATGCCCGAGCGGCGGGGGCAGAGCCCCCGAGCGGATTTATCGTGCGTTTGATTTTTTGACTTTAAAATTGAGTATTTTCTTTTCCCATTATCAATTTGGGGGCTGATGTTTTACAATTACCTTCCCTTATTATATTGTGAGGTAGCCAACCTCCTGATGGGATTCGGCGCGACACCTCGCCGGGTCGCACCTTGGCAAGGTGATTTATATAACAATTTCTCGGCCCTTCTCTCAAATCACAGAGGAAATTTCCCCAAAATCGGTTATCTCGGGTACAGGCTGAGTGATCCGAGCATTACCGGTTATATGTTATAATCAAAACAGAGAAATTTTATTTCCTGGTAGCGTAAAAGTCGGCAGGCCTTTTACGGGTATATCCATCACAACAATGGGTTGCCCTGGCGGGGGCGAAACTCCCGGGAACAGTATCTCGGGGGATGTGTTCACTCGTTTTTCTGCGTTTGTAAATTCAGACAGTTTAGGACCAATGACAAAAATTGTCCTTGGCTAACGTTCCGCCGCTCCAGAAGAGGCACCTCCGCAGCACTTTGAGTGCTGTGTTCAGGGAAAATGCGGAGATCAGCCAAAGTGCCCGCCTTAAAATCAAAGAGATAATAAAGAGGATTTTGTACAGTCCTGAAATAATTTCTCATTGATCTTTGCTTGAGAGAACTTGAATGTTTCATCAACTCACCAACCAAACACTCTGATACCGATACCGAGGATAGCCTCTTGAGGCAATCTTCTCCAGAATGCGAGTTCCGGAGATTCGAGATTATCAAAATCCAGACTGCCATGAGGTCGGTTATTGTACCAGACAATGAATTCATCGAGAGAAGCGAACTCGTATCGGAACCGTTTGTAAGCATGGAACCATTTTTCGATTTTACCGTTGGTCTGCGGATGTTTCACGCGAGCCAGGATTGGACGGATACCCTTGGTTTCGAGATACTGTTTGAATTCGCTATCCCAATACCCGTTTTCATCCCTTCGATGAGCGCCAAACTCACTGCCATGATCCATAATCAGTTCACGAAGTGGGCATATCGGTCCATACTCCTGAATTGCTCGTTCAACAACCGTGATTGTATTTTCCGTGTTGATGGATGCGAATTCATCGATTGCCAGGATCTTTCGTGAAGAGTCATCCAGGACCGCACAGATCTTGAGGGTATTGGTTGCATCTTCATACCAGTCGATGTGTCCGGCCGACATGCTATGAGCTCGCTCATACCGTACCCACTTCCGCTGTTTTCGTTTTGAAGCTTCAGCTCTCGCAAGTCCCCGGTCCATCAGGTATCTGTGTATCCGGTTATGAGAAATAATGAGAGCATAAGCCTTCCGGATGAGCTTCTCCAACATCCTCGCTCCATACCGGAATCGTCGGTACGCCTCGTCTATCACGGCTGATTCCGCCGTGGTTACCGGTTTCTTCGGTCGACCCATTGCCACTCCGATGATTGGAATGACTCCGGTTTCACGATACTGCTTCCACAGTTGATCTACTCGTCTCCTCGTTATGTGTTGGATCTTCGCTATAATTCCGGAGGATTCTTTCTTTTCCTTCTGACGGATAATCCATCGAATCTTCTTCTTGGTCAACTTCATTGTTGAACTTGTCTTCGGTTCAACTTCGGATATAGGAAATACTTTCGGGACTGCACAAAAAAGGGTGTTTTTCGAAATCCTCTAAAAGGATAAAAAATTATGCAAATTCCATTTCTTTAAGAGATTTATCCGCAAGATCCTTCATCCGTGCTGATATCCGGGAGGAAGATGAATAATCCACCTCGCGCATCGCATTGGCAATCTCAGTTCCCAGCACAAAAATTGCATACTTATGTTCCATCTTACTCTTGTGCTGCTGGGTTGGGGAGATCTTTAATGCAGTGTACTGTGAAAATTTGAGATCCGGATTTATCTCTTCGAAATAATCCTTCACATCATAGAGCATCTGGTGAAGATTGATAAGTTCTTCTTTGTGCATTCGATCACTCCAGACAGTAACATGGTCGAAAGCAGCATAAATAAATTTGTGTGAAAATAATTTTACACGTTCATTTTCATCAACCGGATGGATAGCGGGCGCTTTATAATACCTTTAAAATCTTTTGCTGCAACGTACTCCAGTCCTTTCCAGACCAGCCTGTCAAGCAGTTTCTGGTCTACTGCCCGATCGATAACCAGTCCGGTGGCAGGAGTATCCAGGGTCTCTACTGCTTTTTCCACCTCATCTGACTGGATCTCTTTTATCACGGTTAGATCCTCTTTGAGGAACCGTCCGAGACTGCGCCCTTTCACATCATCCATATGATCCCTGATGGTCGTGGGTATCTTTGGCACGCTTTCTTTTACTTTTTTTTCACCGGCAGGATAACGGTTCGTTCGATCCATGAACTCGACATTCTCCATGGATGGACGACTTCTCGGGAGCTCAAGTGGGAGTTCAGACGAATGTTCAAAATACTGGTCCCGGACATACTCAACCGGCACTTTGTTCCTGAGTGTTTTTATCACCTCTTTTCGTGTCATGTCCTCGACGCTCTTGCCCCGCGGAGAGAACGAGACATAATCGATATCTGCGACCTGCAACAGTTCCCGCAGGATCAGTTCCCCGCCACGGTCCCCGTCAAAAAAAGCGGTAGTCGTCTTCTTCTCGCACATGTCGATGACTGTCTTTGGGATATTTGTCCCTTCGACTGCAACCGCATTCTTGATGCCGTACCGTAAGAGGTTCAGGACATCGGCTCTTCCTTCTACGACAATAATGGCGTCAGAATCCAGAACATTCGGACCTGAAGGAACTTTCTCTTCGCCCACTGAACCGATCTTCTCGATCCTGATGCTCTGCCGGACATCATCAAGGAGTTCATCGCTGTCAATCGTCCCGTCTTCGAACCGTTCAATCAATATCTCTTTTGCCCGTTCGACAATTTTCTTTCGTTTGCTGACACGGATGTCTTCAATCGATTCGACCGTCACGTGCGCAACACAGGGACCGACACGGTCGATCGTTTCGAGTGATGCGGCAAGAATTGCCGTTTCCGCCCGGTCAAGCGAAGTGGAGATCAGGATTTCTCCCTTCGTTTCGCCTTTCTTTGATGCTATCTGGACGTCGATCCTTCCCACACGTCCGGTCCTCTGGAGATCACGCAGATCCAGATCTTCGCCGAGTAACCCTTCAGTCTGCCCGAATATGGCACCTACGACATCGGGTTTCTCGACCACCCCCTCTGCAGTGAGGCTGATGTGAATAAGGTACTTGGTAGTATCCGGTGAATACATGTAAACGCACCCCTATCGATCATGCGGTAATAATTATGCCTGATGATAGGTATAAAATATATATATCGTGTAGAATTACTTAAAGGGTGGGGTATATCAGAGTCATCTCATGCTATCCGATTAATGAGAAGTGCTATACTTTTTCATGCAATCGCGTGCTCTGCGCGGAGAGGAGTAATTCAGCGACGCGCAATTTTGATAATCCGGCAATATGAATCTTCTTTTGCGAAGTGGTCATGCCGGAAACGATACTGACTGCCGATGCCGGTACTCCCAGCGTCTTTCCGATAATGGCAATCACGGCTTTGTTCGCCTGTCCTTCACTTGCCGGTGCGGTGACACGGCATCCCACCGCATTTCTCCATTCGTTGTACCCGGCGGGAAACTGACTGGCTTTTGAACCGGCACTAACTTCGATTGCGATAAGAATGCCCGTTTTGTCTTCAAAAATAGCATCTGTCAAACTAGGCATCTTCGCACCTCAAAGGATGATGTCGCCCGGCTTAAACGCACCTGGATCACGAGTGGCTGATGCCGTTTCTTCACCGGTGAAAATAACCCTCAGCCGGGCGATGCCTGTCGCGCAACCGGGTTGTCCCATGGATCATATCCAGGCGTCCGCCAATCGATCACCCGGGGACCTATGGTTGCGCTGTATCGGCACCATTTTTCATCAGTCTTCCGTCTATTTAGCAGTTCCGGACATGACATTTTCGGCTATCTGTTAAGGAAATTCGCAACAGGTTGTATCATGGTTTGCCGCGATATCCCTTTCCCGGAATCCATAACGGTTCTTTTTTGAAAAAATCGCCGTTATCATACACGATTGCCCCGTTCATTATTACCGTAGCAGGAAAGACCGCAGGATGGCCAGCAAAGGGTGTCCAGCCACATTTACTGTGCAACAGATCGGGATCGACACAGGTGACTTCTCTGGGATACAGGGCAAAATCCGCGCGGTTGCCCGGTGAAAATCCTGCAGCCGGGATTCCCAACAGCGTCGCCGGTGCGAGCGATGTTTTCATGATTACATCAGTAAGGGAAATATTATTGTTCATTACTTCAGCAAGAAGAAGCGGGACCATCGTCTCCACACCCGGAATTCCAGAAGGAGCATTCTCAAAAGATATGAGTTTTTCCGTGAGTGTGTGGGGAGCATGATCCGAGGCGATCACAGTGATCTGGTTCCACCGTGACCATAGTTTCCTGCGCTCGCGCTCATCCCTGAGAGGTGGGTTTACCCGCCCAAATGTATCATCATCTTTGAACTGTTCGCGGGAGAGGAAGAGATGGTGAGGCGTTACTTCAACAGTGCCCGCTGCGGCATCAACAGCATCTGCAGTACTTAAGTGGCAGAAATGGAGGCGGCAACCGGCTGTGTTGCACCGCGAGACATTTTTTACTGCCTGTAATTCTCCCGCTGGAGATCGTAAGGTATCGTGTGCGATAAGATCAGGATCCGGACCCGGTGCCACGTTCTCTGCATGGACGGTTGCGATTGCACCGAGTGTACCGATGCGCTGGAATGATTGAATGAGCGCCGGTTCGTTCACGGCTTCCCCATAACTTGAGGGTGCGACGAAGATCTCCCCGAATGCCATCACACCGGCTTCCCACATGGCTTCCAAAGGAGTAACCGGAGTAACTGCACTGTTGATTGCAAATTGTATGAGTGCATGTTCCTGCGCTTCAGTGATGCGTTGCCGGAAAAGTTCCGGTGTGGTGATGGGAGGGACGGTATTTGGTTGATCGACAACAACGGTCACCCCGCCGGCAAGAGCGCTCCTCGTCCCGCTCGTCCAGTCCTCTTTTGCTGACTGGGTTCCGCCCCGCATATGCACATGCATATCGACAGCAGCAGGGAGTACAAACAGGTTCGTGCAATCGATCGTCTCTGTGGATAGAACTCCCGATCCCGCATGAGCGACATGTCCTTCCTGTATCGTTATATCGGTTACCCGCCCGCCAAGAAGTGTTACGTTTTTGAGGATAAGATCGGGGCGTATTCCCATATTGATCAGATTCTCTCCTTACCATATAGACGTGATGATTCAATCCTTGTCATCAGTACACACGGCCAGATGTGGTGACTGATACGATACCTTTTGTATCGACCCGGAAATAATAATACAGGATCCGGATAATACAGAAGCTGTAGCACTTTAGAGATCAGTTAATCCGGTTTCATGGGGGGATATGATGGATAAAATTATCAAAATCACACTTGGGTTGTTTATTGCCGTACTTGTCGTGTTTATTGCATCCGTTGGCTACACGATGTTTGTTGATAATGCGTACCGGACTTCGCTGAACAGTACCTATTCCTACTCCTGTTCGATCACCACCAATTCTGTGTTATCCAATGTTACATTCTTCATACCTGTGCCTGCACAACCATCCGGAAATTCACCGGTCGTTGAACGGATAAGTTCAAAGGATATCACCGGGCTTCCCGCTGACTGGACTGCGACGCTCTATGGAACTGGTAAGGCGACGCTCCTGAAGATAACCGCGCCGAAAATCTCACCCCCGGGCGGGAACGGAACTGCCACACCATATACAATACGGTTCTCCGTCAATGTGCGTTCACCGAAACTAATCGATACCTTTACACCCGTAACCGATGGCGCGGTGTTCCGCCCGGTGCAAAATGTGCGGGACGTTACATGTCCACAGGACGCCGGTGCAAGTACGGGATCCCCGCGCTGCATTGAGTACCTGACTGCGATCTATGCCAGTTACTCAGCTGACCCCAATGCATCACTCTCCATCAGTTCGCGGATCACCGGCAGGAATGAATGGAAGATCTTCGAACCGCGCTATAATGAATACCGGAACACGATTGATGTACTGATGTTCGGTGACAATCATGGGTGGACCACGACAAGAGGGTGGCTTGAATCAGGGATAGGATTTTATGACGCCCCGGCTATCAAATCCTGATTTTTTAACCAAATCCTTTTTACCGTGATGGTCTGACAGACACAGTGAATATGAACAGGTATCGACCGGGAGTGAACTATGGAAAGTGGCAGGGATGGCAGACAAAGGGCAGCAATCCAGTCAGGTTCCATTGTCGATATAATTCAGAAACAGGACCAACGGAGCAAAAAGAAGACCCGGGGGGTAGTGCAGGAGATCCTGACGAACGCAAGTTTTCACCCTCATGGAGTCAAGGTACGCTTAAAAGACGGGAAGGTTGGTCGGGTCACTGATGTGATCATTTCTGAACCTGCTCGCGATGGTGCATGATCTGTTTTTCGCCGGATGTATGAACCTGACATTTTTCAGTACTTCTTTGTTTTCAAAAGAATACACAGGATATAGCAAACACCTTGGTAGTGGGGACGCCTCCCGTGGGACGACCTTGAGGTGTTTTCAGTGCCTTCACAAAATGACGATAAGCCTGATACAATCGATGTATCCGGTGATCTGACGAAAAGAAAAAAAGGTTCCCGGCTAATTCATCGCTTCGGTGATCGCTTCCCGGACCTTCGCATCAGTTTCGGTTTCGAGTGCTTTAGCGAGTGCTTCGTTCACGTTCTCCCCGCCGATTGCACTAAGTGCCCGTACCGCCATCATCCGGACGAACCGGTTTTCATCCCTGAGAAGGATAACCATCGGCGCGATTGCATCGGAATCGCCAAGTACCCGGAGTCCTTTTGCCGCCATGTACCGTACATGGTCGCGGTTATCCTTCAGGCCCTGAATCAGGGGTTTGACTGCTTTCTCATCAGCGATCTTCCCGAGCGCTTCTGCGGCACGGTACCGGGTCTCCCACTTTGGTTCCTTCATGGCAAGAGCGAGTGGTTCCACCGCTGCCTTGCCGATGGCTGAAAGAGCGAGGGTTGCCTGTTCACGAACGGATTTATCAAAATCTGCGAGTGCCATGATAAGTGGCTGGATGACAACCGGATTTTTTGTCTTGCCCAGCAGGTATGCCGCATATTGCCGGACATTCGGGTCTGTACTGTCAATCAGGGCGTGAATCAACCCTTCAAGCCCCTGTTTCTCCAGTTCCTCTGCCCCTTCCGGTTTTGGGGGGCTGTTTGGTTCGGTCATGTGAATCTGATGAATATCGGGTACATTCTTATTTAAGTGCGATCACCCGTCGCAGCTGCATAGGGGTGAGAACCGGCTCGTTAGAGGTATTGCAGGGGCAATGTGCCCAGATGATAACCGGTTGTCTGGTATGACTGCAAAATATTTCGTAGTTTACCATTATTTTATATAAATCGGTGCAGATATTTTTTTATGAACAATAAGATTGTTGCAGTCATGATTCTCTGCATCGGCATGGTCGTTGCGACTGCCGGTTGCACGAGTCTTTACCCTGCGAGTCCGGACACTAAAACCTCTTCGCAGGATGTATGGACGTCAGAAACAAGGATGGTGTCTACCGGTTCCGCTGTCCCGGTACCAGCGAGGACGCAATTACCCTCTTCCACCGGATCGATCGGCGTTCTAGTCATTGATACGAAGATCATCAAAACCGCATCCCTGAATCTCGAAGTAAAAGACGTTCCAGGATCCATCGAGCTCCTGAAAGCTATTGCCACAGAGAAAGGGGGATACCTTTCATCAACGAGCATGCAGAAAGGATACAATGATCGCCTCTCCGCGACCGTAATCGTCCGTGTACCCGCTGCCCAGTTCGATACCGCACTCGCGGGTGCAAAAGCGCTTGGCACGGTAAAATCAGTCTCGACACAGGGTGAGGATGTGACCGAGGAATATGTCGATCTTGTCGCGCAGAAGACTTCGTACCAGAACCAGCTCAACCAGTACAACGAAATCCTGAAAAAGGCTGTGAATGTTGAGGATATCATCAAAGTTCAGCAGCAAATCGACCGGGTACAGACTGAGCTCAACCGACTCGACGGCAGGCTGAAGTATCTCGACAACCGGATCGATCTCTCGACGATCACGGTTAACCTGCAGGAGCCGGAACCAGTGGGCGGCGATACCGGGCATAACTTTGTCGCAACCATCAATGAAGGGATTGCCGGGTTCTTCGGTATGATCGATGTGATTATTATTCTTTTCATCACGCTCTTACCGCTCATCATTATCGGTGGTGCAGCGTATGGCATCTACCGGTGGAGAAAAGGAAGGAAACCGGCTGTTGCACCGGTAGTCACGTCCGAATCGGCAGAGAAAAAATAATCCGGCAAATTTTTTCCCGCTTATCATCATCTGTTGTAAGCATATCCAATGCGAATTTTATGGTGCCGAGTAGGGAATATAACCAAAGAAAATCCCTTTACGAGAGTAATGACATTTAAAGGAAGCCCGCCGGTGATTCCATATCCAGTGTATTTGCTGATAAGGGAGATCATGGTACCCGCAAACAGTGACAAAGGGAAGAACGATGCCACGCTGATACATAGAGCAAAAACATAGAGCAAAACAAAAATTCTGGCAGAAAAAAAATATCAGTTCTTCTTCTCAAGGAATGTACGGATTCTCACCAGCTCTGTGAGGATCTGTTGATCTGTCGTCTTTGGAGATGGCGGCGGCGTTGTCCCCCCGGTACCATCGCTGTGTGTAGTGCACCCTCGTACCATCGATCGCACGAATTCACGCAGCTCTTCAGCGTGCTCTATCCCCTCAATTTTGATCTCCGGTATTGCCTGTCCAGAGTAACCGGCAGTCTGGATAGAGAGTGTGGAAATCCCCAGCCATCGCATAACTGGTCCCTGCCTGAGATCAAGGTTTGTGATCCGGTTGTAAGGCACGATTCCTGTCGTCCGGAACCAGACTCCGCGCCTCCAGCTCATTTCGTCCTCCCGCAGTTCATACCACATGCTCTCGTAATAGAGCCGTGCCCAGATGACGAAAAATGCAAGGAGGAGGATCGCAATAACGGCGATAATCACAGATACTACCGGATTTAAATCCGAGACAGACAGCGCCGGAAGTGCGGTGAAGCACCCGATAAATGCGAGGAGAAAGATAAAATAGACGACAAAAAGGGTGATAATGGCTCGTGAGGGTTTGAACGGGGTGTTCAGGAGAAAATGGGTCTCTTTTTCCATATGGTATCCGATTGAAGATTTTCGCGGGCAAATGAAAAAAAGTATCGGAAAAAAGATACAGGAAAGTATCGGGGCGCAGTGGTTGGGCTGGTTGTGGTTTTTACTGTTGTCGCGGTTGTTGCCGGCATGGTAATGGTCTTCACCGTGGCGGCACTCGTCACAGAACCTTCCCGGGATGTCGTTATCACGGATGCTGCGCGGTACCGCTGTTCAACTGATGACCGGGGGTTGTGCGACACCGCTCGTTGTGTCCACCGAAAGGGCTACTTTGCCGGATGGTGCGGAAGTTGCGCCGCTCGTGAGTTGCTTCCCATCCTTGAAGATCTCCACAAGGATCTCATGGGTAGACTTGTCCAGTTTACCGAATGATGCCTGTACGGTCCCGGTTGCGTTCTCTACATCGTAGAGCCGTTCTCCGGAATTTGTTACCTGTTGTTGTGCGTCAGAAAGACTAATCGTGCCATTCCATGCCCCGATATAATTTACGTGGACATAGACCCCGGTTGAGGGGATAGTTCCAGCTGATGCTTCTGCGTGGGCAATTATGACTCCGGAACCGGCAGTCTGGGTGGCAATAACTGTGCCAACCGGTGCCTGTGTGTCTGATGGGGGAGGTGTGCTTGTACCAGTCCCTGCACTAGTTTGGGGTTTTTGGAATATGGCAACTCCTGCGACAATGGCAATGACGATGATCACAATGATGCCAATGGCGATGAATTTCCCCTTCCCGCGATGGGATTTTTGGGGTGTCGGGGAGGCAGCAGCAGGCATTGAACCGGGTACGGGCGGTGTCGGGGGGAGGTCTCTGGGGGAGAAGAGCCGGGGAACAAATCGTCGGGGTGTTGGTTTTTTCTGGGGTAGTTCAGGTGCCGGGGATGCCTGTGGTGGTTCCGGGGTTTCCGGAAGTGTCGTTGTTACTGGGGCCGCTGGACTCTCCGGCCGGGGCAGCACCTGCCGTGGTACTACAGGGAGGACTACGGGAGAAGATATCTGCGGGGAGACGGGTTGCTGTTCGGGCTGGACCTCCCGTAATGGATCGCGGGGGATTTTTATAGCAGACCTTTCCATAAGAGGTTCAATGGACTGGATCTCCCTGTCAATAGGGCGCTCTTTTTTTGTGGGGATATGAGAGGTTGATACAGGTTGTGAAACGGGAACCTGTGGTATTGCAGGCGCCGGTGCACTATCGCCAGGTGTGACAATTCTGGTACCGCACTTGTTGCAGAACGCGGAACCATCCGGCACCCGGTTTCCGCACCGTGTACAGAATGTGCCAAACGATAATTGAGATGCAACAGGTTGTTGGGGCGACAACTGCGGAGAAATCTCTGGACTTGCAGTGGCCAAGGGCACATTACCGGGTTCTGTTTTTACCGGCTGGGGGGATACAACCGGGGAGCCGACAATTTCAATTTTCAGGGAAGGCGCACCCTCTTTCTTTTTGGGTGCCGGTTCACGACCAGGAATTGCTTTACGGATTGCCTGCCCGAATGTTGAAGGCCTGTGATCCCGGATCTGCTGTACCCATTCATCGCGTTCCTTGAGCCTGTTCCCGCCGGAAACACGGGAGAATGTCAGGATAACCTGTCGCGTGGCGTTGTTTTTTGCAAGAACTGATAGCGTGATTGTCTGGTCACGGATTGCGTTCTCTCCCGGCTGCAGATCTTTTATGGTGGCAAGCGGGATCTCTTTGGGCGGCAGGAGGTTTTTTGCCCGGTCGACAAGGATAATCCGTTTATCGGTAAGAATTCCTTCAAACGGTATCGATTTGACGAAAATCCCTGGTGTCCGCACGAGAACCGTCTCATCGCTCTTTAATTCTGGATCGTCCATGGTCACACTCACTCCCGCATTTCTGTCTTGAATGGGTTGTATGCGAAGAAAAAGATATTTATTAACGACGTGAGCGAATCATCGCTCCCCCGTTCTTGCGTTCTCTTACACCGCGAAAGGATAGGGAGATGACGTAAAAAATGTCTGATAATAGCACTCTTACCGGGGGAGAATTATGGATTCCGGGAGTGCTCCATGCCGGGCGAGTACTTCTTTGAGCTGTTGTGATACAAGCATGTGTGCCCTGATCTCGGATGATATCGTAACCCCGCATTCTTTTGCGTGGGGATCATCAGGAGAACAGTCGTTGAGTTCACCAGAAATTCCCTGGTCAAATACGTGCTTGATTATGTGATTCTGGACAAATATCAGTTCAGTCATAAACTGCTGCCCCGGTGCTTTCACCGCGGCAAACGTAAACCGGATTGCATCCTCGAACGGGTGGGGAAACCCCTCTACTGACAGTTTGATGAAGCATTCAACTTCAAAACGTTCGTTCTCCACTTTTTTTATTGCTGAGTGCTCTATACTCATCATCAGTATCCGTTCACATGGGATCAGGTGGATGTGGTGGTCCTTGTCAAGCATTCCAATACTGTTTTTAGGCATCTGTATCACCAGTGAATGATCTTCTGTCTTCGGCATTAAAGTTCTTATGCTTTAAAGGGTATAGTGCCGTGTGCTTATCCAACAAGATTTTATCATGTATTGCATATGGTACCAGCATGAAGATCGGTGCCTGCGTAATCGTTATCGTCATGTTCCTGTTCATCGGTTCAGCCGGCTGCCTGTCTTCCCCGGCTGCGCAAACGACCTCTGAACCAACACCGCTGGTTACTGCTTCCCCAACGCCGGAGAGCCCTGTATCACCGATACAATCTTCAGGGATGGCACTCCAGCTTGCAGATATCCCTTCCGATTATATCCTGAAAGACCGGTCAGAACTGACCTATATGGAGATGAGCCAGCTGTCGCGGGATCTCGGCTGGAGAGAGGGGTATTCTGTAACCTTTTACCGCATGAACCGGCAGAAGTTTGATATGACCGGGTTGCGCCAGACAATTGACATTTACCCGCTCGCGAACATGAACAAAGTGTTTGACATGGCAAAAGAGGAGATGACTTCCCCGGCAAGTGGCAGCACATCCACGGCGTATGAACTCCCACTCGCGAGGATCGGTGACGCCAGCATTGCGTATAAAACAGAAAATACAAACGATCTCAATCACCTCCCGGTCTATACCATTCTCTTTATCAAAAAGAACGTCTTTGAAAAACTCGAAATGGGTGGGACGACAACCGATTATGAAGCATTAAAAGATGCGGCGCGGATAGCAGCGGATAAGATCCGGTGATTGCAGTTTTCGGGTACATCCATGTGGTCATAATTTCCACCCAGCCGTCAGATAAGCCGGGAAAGAACCAGGCAACATTTCCCGAGAGGTACAGGACGCGGGCCCGCGACAATGTAGCCGAGTCGCGACGTCGTATCCGTTCCGGATGAGTTGGTTGCGTTCCCGGCAAAAAAATTGCCCTCGAACTGGTAATAGAAAAAAGCTGGAATGATTTATCAATACAAACGTTTTTTCCGGGACGCAACCCATGCTCCACCCAACGTCGCAGTTACTGCTGCTGTCGCGACCAGGGTGTCAAAACCGGGAGTCTTTTTTGTCGTGGGAATTACTGTTGCGCCTTCAGCAGGCGTAACATTCACCGGAATCGAACTGACAGGGGTCTGCGTCTCAATTACATTTACCGGAATCGTACTGGCAGGATTCTGCGTCTCAGTTACATTCACCGGGGCCAGCATCGCTGCGCCTTTCGAGCAAACGATTGCGAAGTACGAAAATTCACCCGTTGTCGCCTGGTATGTAAAGAATGCATTGTTATACCCGATAATAACGGAGGAGAGTGGAGTCCAGATCCCGTTCGAATACCGCAGTATAGCCACATCGTTTTCCGTGCATCCATTTTCCTCAAGCCAGCTCTTCTGGACCGTGAAGGTGATAACCGCATTTGAGATTTCCGTGTACTGGCTGGGTGTTACTTCAATATACTGATACATGGCAGCATCCGGAGGAGAGATGGATGACGGAAGTGCGGGGTGTGTCGTGGCGGTTACGATAATGTTTGCAACCCCGACACCAGTTACCTCAACAGAATTGATCGCCGAATTTCCTCCGACGTTCACCGATGCTGTCGTCATGTTGGATATGGGATAAACTACGCCATAAGCCGCGCCGGCCGTGCCTCCGCCACCGCCGCCGCCAGTGCCTGAGGACGGGTCAAAATCAAATTTACTGAAGTGAAGGACAGGAAGCGTAATATTGCCGGATCCTATTGAAACGTCACTGTTCGCATCGACGAAATCTCCCCTGGTGATCCATGCTCCGTTGTCATACAGGACTGTTGAAGCTCCCGCATCGGTTGTCGCAGTGATTTTAATATCCCTTCCTGATGAGAAGGAAAAGCCGGTCGGGAATACGGTCAGCGTTGCGGGTTTATTGAATACCTGGAGGGCAGAGTTTGCAATTGTCAGGTTGATGCTGTTTCCTGCTGCGCCCATGGTGAGGTAGTTGCCCAAAACCTGCAGCCCATTTACAATGTCAGGATTCGTGAGATCAAGATCCTGGTTGAAACTGATGTTCCCGAGCAGCGTGTGGGTGGTCGGTTCCTCGATAACGAATGTAAGGTTATGGACCGCTGTTAAATCCGGTATCGTAGTCCAGTTGGTCGTATGAGTAATGTTGAAATTCTTACTGGGCAGCGAATTCACCGGGTTGAAATTCAGGATGACGACCGAGCCGAGGCCTTTCTGCTGGAAGGAGCCCGCGTATGTGTTCTCCCCAAATGAGACGTTTACCGGTACGACTGCCGACAACGAATTGAACGTTAAGGAACTCGTGTCGTTATAAAGGTACCCTCCAGATAAACCAGTGGTGGAGTCGAGGGTTGTAGTTATATTCCTTAAGAAATCGGTTGTTTGTCCGGTAACATTGGAGAAACCGGCAATCAGGCTGATATTCCCGGCAAGCGGGATTGTGTGGGAAACGTTGATGGTTACGTTCCTGTCGCTGTCGGTTGGCGACCAGCTGGTGTTAAAGAAGTACCAGGCTGTCGTCGTCTCGACCATTGTACCATTATAGAGATAGATGGTCGGGAATGTGAATCCGGAATCGGTAATCGTGTTGCCGGTCGCTGTCGGCCCTATCCAGATCTTTCCACCTTTCCCGCTCAGGTTCTGCGAGTTCAGGCTGAGGATGTTGGTATTGCCAAGCAGGTTGATCGCAATTCCGCTTCCTGCAGTTGTACTGATGTTCCTGGCAAGGGTTATTTTATTCGACGAGCCGGTGAGATTGACCGCAATCGGCATACCGGACCCTGAAATGTTCCACATCGCGTTCAGGGTATTGGAACTGCCGGTGATGTTCACCCCGGTGCCGCTGAACGATCCGGCATCAAGCGTTGGCAGGGTCCCGTTGAAGAAATTCGAACTGCCGGGGATTTCTATGAGGGAATTGTTCCGGAATGTCGCTCCCCCGCCGGAATCGTAGCTGAACCATGCAGTCCCGTTATATGCCAATGCTTTCGCGGTGCCGTTGAAGGAGATGGTCCCGTTGACCAGGACTTTGTACCCGTTGCTGGTCAGGTTGAAGGTCCGGTCAACCGAGGTGAGATTGTCAACGGTCCTCGTTACATTGATGTCGTTCAGAAGACTCAGATAATCATTGTTCCGAACGACGGTTTGGTTCATCACTGCCTGTTCGAGGGTTGTAAAATCACCGCCGGTACCGATGGTGAAGGTTATCGGTTTTCCATAATTTGATGCCGGACTGAAATCGTATCTGCTGAAATGCAGGACGGGAACACTGATGAAGCCGGATCCAATAATCGGATCCTGGCTGGGATAAATAAAGTTCGGATAACTACCTGTCCTTGCGCCGTTATCATACAGAAGGGTGGTAGTTCCTGCATCGTCCGTCGTGGAGATCTTGATGTCCCTGCCTGTCAGGAAACTGAACCCGTTCGGGAACACGGTCAGGTTTGCCGGTCTGTTGAATTCACTCAGGCCACTGGTCGTGACCGACAGATTCGTGCTGTTTCCGGTTGAAGATACGTTGAGATTGTTGCCCATTCCCTGGAGGCCGGTCCCGATTAACGTTGAGTCCAACAGGTTGAGATCATGGTTGAAGCTGATATTCCCGAGCCACGTATGACTGGAGGGGTTCTCTATAACGAACGTGACATTCGGGGCTGCCGTGAAGTCCTGAACCGTACTCCAGTTGGTTGTCCCGGTTGCGTTGAAGTTCTCTCCGGGAAGGGAATTGAAGGGGTTGAAGTTCAGGATCGTTACATAACCGAGACCCTTCTGCTGGTACGAGCCTGCGTAGGTATTGTCCCCAAAGGAGACATTTACCGGTATAATTGCAGAAATAGAACTGAATTTGAGACTACTTGTGTCATTGAATATATAGCCCCCGGCCAAGCCTGTTGAAGTCAGAGCAGGGGATGTGTTCCTGACAAAATCGGTTGACAGCCCGGTGATGTTGACAAAACCGCCAATCAGGCTGACGTTTCCGGTAAGCGGGATTGTCTGGGAAACGTTGATGGTTACGTTCCTGTTGCTCCATGACGGAGCCCAGCTGCTGTTGAAAAAGTACCAGGCCGTCGTCGCCTTGACCGTTGTACCATTGTAGAGATAGATGGTCGGGAATGTGAATCCGGAATCGGTAATCGTGTTGCCGGTCGCTGTCGGCCCTATCCAGATCCGGCCGCCGGGACCGCTCAGGTTCTGCGAGTTCAGGCTGAGAGTGTTGGTTTTGCCTAAAAGATTGAGCGCGATTCCACTTCCTGTAGTCGTACTCAGGTTCCCAGGAACACTGATTGTGTTCGAGGAGCCGGTAAGGTTGACCACGACCGGCATCGCGGACCCGCTGATGTTCCACATCGCGTTCAGGGTATTGGAACTGCCGGTAATGTTCAATCCGGTGCCGCTGAACGCGCCGGCGTCAAGTGTCGGCATACTCTCGTTGAAATAGTTCGAACTTCCCGGAATTTCGATCAGGGAATTGTTCCGGAATGTCGCTCCCCCGCCGGAATCGTAGGTGAACCATGGGGTCCCTTTATACGTCAATGCCTTCGCAGTGCCATTGAAAGAGATGGTTCCGTTGACCAGAACTTTGTACCCGTTGCTGGACAGGTTGAAGGTCCGGTCAACGGAGGTGAGGTTGCCGATCGTCCTTGTCACATTGATGTCGCTTATAAGACTCATGATATCGTTATCGCGGATTCCGTTTATCGATATCATTGCCTCTTCGAGAGTCGAGAAATCACCCCCGGCACCGACAGTCAGCGTTAAAGGTGAGGTGTTGGTGGTGTGACTGAAATTATATCTGCTGAAATGCAGGACCGGGAGGGTGATGGCGCCGGATCCGACGGTCACGTTCACAGACGCGTCCACAAAGCCTGCCCTGTTCATCCACACCCGATCAAAGAGAACTGTTGAAGCCCCAGCATCGTCAGTAACAGTGATATTGATATCCCTTCTGGATAAGAACGTGAACGAAGTGGGAAACATAGTCAGTGTCGCTGGTTTGTTGAATTCACTCAGGCCACTGGTCGTGACCGACAGATTCGTGCTGTTTCCGGTTGAGGATATGGTGAGGTTGTTGCCCATTCCCTGGAGGCCGGTCCCGATTAACGTTGAGTCCAACAGGTTAAGATTCTGGTTGAAGCTGATGTTCCCCAGCAACGTGTGACCGGACGGGTTCTCGACGACGAACGTGACATTCGGGGCTGTCGTGAAGTCCTGAATCGTACTCCAGTTGGTTGTCCCGGTTGCGTTGAAGTTCTCTCCGGGAAGGGAATTGAAGGGGTTGAAGTTCAGGATTTTAAATGAGCCGAGGCCTTTCTGTTGAAAGGAACTATCGTAGGTATTGGGTCCATAGGAAAAACTCACCGGAACAACTGCAGAAATAGAACTGAATTTGAGACTACTCGTGTCATTGAATATCATGCCCCCGCCCAGGCCCGTTGAAGTCAGGGCAAGGGATGAGTTCCTGACAAAATCTGTCGACTGCCCGGTGACGTTGGAGAACCCGGCGATCAGGCTGACGTTTCCGGCGAGGGGAATAGTCTGGGATACGTTGATGGTTACGTTCCTGTTGCTCCAGGACGGCGACCAGCTGCTGTTGAAGAAATACCAGGCCGTTGTGTTCTTGACCGTTGTACCATTATAGAGATAGACGGTCGGGGATGTGAATCCGGAATCCGAAATTGCGTTACCGTTCGCAGTCGGCGATATCCAGATTCGTCCGCCGGGACCGTTCATGTTGTTTGAATTTACACTGAGAATATTGGAATTGCCGAGGAGGTTGATTGCTTTACCACCAGTCGCAGTTGTACTCAAAGTTATGCCGCTGATTGTCAAGTGGTTTGATGACCCGGACAGGTTCAGGACAACAGGCAATGCGGTTCCTGTTGCGTTCCACCCCGGAGATAATATATTGGAGCTTCCCGAGATGTTAATTGCAGTCCCGGTGAATGATCCTGCATTTATTGCTGCCCGGGCACCCGTAAACGTATTAGAATTGCCTGTAATCTCGATAAGAGATGCATTGTGGAACGATCCACCACTGGAGTCGTAAATAAGCGGGATGTTATTCGTGAAACTGATTACTGAAGAAGACCCATTGAATGTAATTGTTCCGTTTACAAAAATTTTGTAGAGATTATTTGAAGGGTTCTGAATTTCCAGATCTTTATCAATCGCAGTAATATTTCCGGCAGTTCTGGTAACATTGATGTCACTATTGAGGATCAGGATATCGTCCGCCACGGTGCCGTATACCGCCTGTTCAAGTGTCACGAAATCCCCACCTGTACCAACAGTATAGATTGTCCCTGAGCAGATCACGGGGACGATTGCGCATGAAATAAAACAGGTTACGATGATTATCCACAAAAAATGATAACCGAGTCTTCCCATCCGCACTCCTTTTCCGTCGGTATTTCCCGCGACAACTAAAAGGACTCGTTTCTCATATTATAAAATGTTATTTTTGAATTATAAGAAATGAAATATCAAGATATTGAATTGCAGAATATTCGTCTCAAATTGTGAAAGGTACTGGCAAGGAAAAAACGTATTTTAAACAGGTTGAAGGGCGGAGCCGGAACTGGAGATGAACTTACCAACCCGTGAAATCAAATACATTGTGTATGGACTACAAACGGGGAACAGTGGGTAAAAAGAATTCACAAAACAGTTTTACGCCCAGGTCGGAATTCGAATCCGAGTCGTTTGCGTGACAGGCAAACATGATAGGCCGCTACACTACCTGGGCTCAATGTTTAACAGTTATCCCGCCTCCCAGATTCGAACCGGGGACATCGCGGTAGCCGCGCAGTTACCTATGACGGTAATCCAAACTACAGCCGCGCACTCTACCAAGCTGAGTTAAGGCGGGGCACTGCGCTATTAATGTAGGGATAATTTGGTATTAAACGTATCGTTAAATGCGAAAGAATTTTGGCTTAAAAAGAAAAAAATGGCACGGTTTTTGGGTTTTATTTATATGATCCGCGGGTGTATAATTGAATATGACTGCTCGCAAGGATGTTGCGGGGGATTGCCTTCTTCACCGATAGCAATGCCCGTGAAGAAGTGACTGTTTTTGACACGACGCTCCGGGACGGAGAACAGACCCCGGGGATAGCATTCACCTTTGAACAGAAACTTGAGATCGCCCGCCAGCTCTCGGCAATCGGCGTTCATGTGATCGAAGCAGGGTTCCCTGCCTCTTCCGTCGCCGAGAAAGAGACGGTTGCTGCCATCAAAAAACTCGGTCTTGAGGCGAATATCTGCGGGCTTGCACGCTCGGTTAAAACCGATGTGGATGCCTGCCTTGACTGTGATGTGGACATGGTACATGTCTTCATCCCGACTTCGGATATCCAGCGGGAGAACACGATTAACAAGACCCGGGAAGAAGTACTCGCGATTACAGATGAGATTATCCGGTATATCCGCGGGCATGTTGACCAGTGCATGTTCTCGCCCATGGATGCCACCCGGACGGAAAGCGATTACTTATTTGAAGTCTGCCGGACAGCGGCACATGCAGGAGCAACGATCATCAACATCCCGGATACGGTGGGAGTCATCTCGCCGTCGGGTATGAAGACGCTCATCTCCCGGATCACCCACAACGTGGACTGCCCGCTCGATGTGCACTGCCACAACGACTTCGGGCTTGCGGTGGCTAACACAATAGCGGCGGTGGAAGCCGGCGCCTCGCAGGTGCAGGTGACCATCAACGGGCTGGGAGAACGGGCGGGTAACGCAGACCTTGCCCAGACCGTGATGATCATGGAATCGATCTACGGGATCAAAACCGGGATCAGAAAGGAGCGCCTCGTTGAGACTTCGCGCCTCGTCTCCCGGTTTTCGGGCATCACAATCCCGCCCACGCAACCGGTGGTCGGTGAGAATGTCTTCTCGCACGAGAGCGGCATCCATTCGCACGGGGTTATCAAGTGTACCGAGACGTTCGAGCCCGGTATCATGACCCCTGAAATGGTCGGGCACCGCCGTCGCCTCACGCTGGGCAAGCATGTCGGACGGCACGCAGTACGCCAGATACTCGCTGACGTTCATATCGATCCTTCAGATCCCCAGCTGGACATGATCGTCGAGAAAGTCAAGGCGATCGCAAACCGGGGCAAGAGAGTGACCGAAGCGGATCTCTACGAGATTGCCGAGAGCACGATGGGTATCGAGCTGAACCACAAGATGTTCGACCTGCAGGATATCGCGATTATGACCGGCAACCACATGATCCCGACCGCGAGCGTGAAGGCGAAAGTGAATGCAAAAGAACACATCTTCTCTGCGGTGGGGAACGGCCCCGTGGACGCAGCCCTGAATGCAATTCTCGGGATCACCCCCTCGAAAGTCCAGCTCAAGGAGTTCAACATCGAGGCGATATCAGGCGGTTCGGACGCGATGTGTCATGTCACGATCGCTGTCGAGGATGAGCACGGGCATATCTTCGATGCAAGCGGGAGCGGTGACGATATCGTGCTCTCCTCAGTCGAGGCGCTCGTGAACGCAATCAACCTGATCAACCGGGCACAATAACTGCCCCTCATTTCACTCAATTTTCAGGTTGGCATGCCGGATAGCAGCGAGCATCTGTAACGCAGGTTCATACCCGTACCATTCCGCCCGCGTTGACAGTTTCCCGATCACTTCATCGGTTGACGCAATGTAGCGTTTCGTGAATCCCCCGTTGCGGTCTGCCGAATCGAGGAGATTGTCGATACGATCGCAGATCTTGACAAGCGTTGCCTCGGGAGGCGCATCGAGGATCCGGTCAAGGCTGTTGGATAAGCGGGCGGATTTCTTTTTAATTGTATTTTTTTTCGTCAGCGCATCGACAATGGCAGAGATGTCATCCCGGTCATCTGCTACAAGCGGGAGCCCGTCGATGACTGCCTGTGTTTTTACTATCCAGACCGGTGTGCAGTCTTCGTAGACATCGTGGAGCCAGGCGGCAACAATCGCACAGTGCGTCCCTCCGAACATACCGGCAAGCGCTGCTACCCGTGCGGGATGGGTGATAAAAGGAGTTTTTTTATCTTTACGGAACTGCCCTTTATGGGCACGCGATGCATGATCCGCAGCAATCTTGATGGCGAAGAGCCGGTGGGCCGGATCCTCGTCCATGAATGCTGCCCGTGCTGCCATACGAAAAAATCTTGCCGGGAACCTGTATCTGTCTTTTGTTTTGTACCCGGTTATTACGGGATTAACATATGGGTAAAAAAAGCAGTAAAAAATTATGCCGCTGAAGGGGCGCTCTTGCCCTCGAGTGCTGACTTGATCTGAGCCTGCAGCTGCTCGAACTTCCCCTGCAGCATCTTCTCCTGTTTCTCAAGAGACTTGATCCTGAGCTCAAGGGTTTCCACTTTATCGGTGAGTTTTGTGTTTACGGCATCTTTCTTCTTCTGCACCATGACTGTCCCGACGCTCATGTACATCGGGGCATCATCAGCGGCATCCTTGATCTCTTCCTGCGCCCGCTTTGCCTCGCGCACCGCCATCTCGTACTGGTTCTTCTGAGAAAGGATCGTCTGGAGCTGCTGCTGCACCTGCTGGAGCATCGCAAGCTGGTTCTGGATTTTGGGTGAAATGTTCTGCATAATGGCTCTCCTGATCATGTTGGAGTTCCTATCGATAAAAATGATTCCGATGGGAGTGCGGGAACGACTATCACCTTGTCCATCGGGCACTGCCGGCGCAATAAAACAACCGGCTAAAAAAAATCTTGGTAATTGTAAAATATCAGCCCCCAAATTGATAATGGAAAAAGAAAATACTCAATTTTTAAAGTCAAAAATCAAACGCACGATAAATCCGCTCTCGGGGGCTCCGCCCCCGCCGCTCGGGCATCCCCCGTTTGTGATAGTGCTGTATGACCTGTTCAGGGGTCATTGCTAATAGCGCCCTGTCCCCCTCGGGAGACTGGTGGCGCAAGAGGGGGGGTGATCATGACACCTCAATACAATATTCTACAGATTAATATTTTGAATTCTTACCACATTGGGGGCTGATTATTGATAATCACCTATTCTTTTGCATATGCCGGGGAAAACGTGAAAAGAGTATAGGTTAGACCATCTCCTGCATCTCATCCGCCACATTGACGAGCCTGAGATACATGTTAAGCGCCGCACGCAGCGCTGCAATGTCCTGTGCATCTACTTTAAGGACGAGCGTATCTGTCCCTTCAAGCCAGCACTGCGTCGTTGACCTGGGGTTCACTTCATCGGTAAGTTCTGGCGCGAGTGCCTCGTAAATCTGTTGGGCATGAGTAGTCGTGAACCGGAAAAGTGCTTCATGCTGCAGCGGCACAGGTGTCCCTCAGGGGAATATGGGAAAAAACTATTAAAAACAGATTGCCGGCAGGTACCTAAAATACCGTTACCGTGCCTTGAGTTCTTTTATCGCTGCGCCGCGTTCCTTAAAGAGGATACGGTGACCACAGTACGGGCACCTGACGTTTACGTCAATCTCGACTTTCTGTTTGCACCGGGCGCACTTGTATGAACTTGCCATTGTCTGTCCGCACGCTTACTTATGCTTTCTCTTCAACTTTACGGTCGAGTGTGCGCTGCGCGATCTTTAAGGCTGGCGTCTGCGGCTGGTATGCCCCGCCGGCAAACTTGTACCCGCACTTCCGGCACTCCCAGATACCGGTACCCTTTCGCTGTAAAGCATCCACATCACACTTCGGGCAGCGGTGGAGTGCACGCGAGATCTTTTCCATTTCGGCAACTCTCTTCCGTACAAATCTTCCGTACCTGCAGCCGAAACGCCCTGCACTACCAGTTACTTTTCCCTTTGCGGTTTTTTCTGATTTTGCCATAATGGTTACCTGGTGGTTGCTCTTTTAGTCTCCCACCAATATGTCTTTTCACATTTGTCTTTGCAATTAATATACTTGATTGAGGATTTTCACCTGTCCCTCGCCTTTTGAGAGCTTGTTGATCAGGTCGTAGAAATCCCCCTGGATGCCGGCAGGGATCCGGACCACGCAGACCCATGACCCGTCCTTCTGCCATTCGTCCTTCTCCATCGTTGATGCAGCTGCGATATCGCCATATACGCGTGCAGCATGGTCTGGCGGGATTTTGATCGCAAGCCGTAGTTCCTCAAACCGGATCGGGAGCAGGGGACGCAGCGCCTTCACTGTCTCTTTCACGAGTTCGTCGAGGTGCTTGAAGGGGTCGATGTTTACCCGTGCCTCCTCCATCGCCATTTCGATCCGATGAGGCGGGTGTGGGTGCCCGGTCTGGGGGTTTACCGCGTTTCGTGCGATGAACGTGATCACCTGCCGGCGTTTGTCTTCGATCATCTGCTTGCGCTGTTCAGCGGTAAGATGGATCTCACCTTTCTCGATAATTTTCTTTGCGACCGTCGCAAAATCTGTCGTATGGAAGACCTTTTCGAGAGATTCATCCGAAGCCCGGGTTCCCCGTGATGCATTCCCGAAAACATTTAAGGCAGCGACCACGTCTTCGATATTTAAGGTCTCGCCCTGCCGTACGCGTGCCGCAAGGTTCGGATCGACCAGGATCTCAAACCGTTCGCCGAAACTTTCGAGTCGTGCGACAACGGAATTCTCAAGGGAGATCATGGGTGATCACTGTTTGAACTGTTCAACAAACGAGGCGACTTCGTCTTTTGTCATCTTCCGGAACGTTGCATTTTCACGCCCGATAACGCCGATCTCGACAGTATCCACATCGAATTTTCCTTCGGTTGCCGAGTGGAGCGCCTTTAATCCAAGGAGGATCGCATCTTTGATCTCTGCGTCAGGGTTGTATTCCTCTTCAAAGACCTTCATTG
>Ga0315282_10004475_pt1 | contig 24353 bp, 27 predicted proteins | sample YL17G07_20_MG_FD_203693 | JGI IMG/M metagenome (GOLD analysis project Ga0315282, IMG submission 203693) | Sediment microbial communities from Yellowstone Lake, YNP, Wyoming, USA - YL17G07_20 | ecosystem: Environmental > Aquatic > Freshwater > Lake > Sediment | place: USA: Wyoming | collected... | reverse complement strand
CGGAAACCAAAGTGTCGGCAGGCGGTAGGATAGTTATTCCAAAGAATGTGCGCGAGATGTTTGGGCTGGAGGTCGGCGAAGAGATCGTGGTGGATGTTGAAGACAGGAAAATCATCCTCAGGCCCAAAAAAATTGTAGAGGACCCAGTGGAGCGGCTCTACGGCAGCGTTAAGGTCAAGCCGGAAGCGAGTCCAAAGAAGGTGGCTAGGGAATGGGTAACGAGAGGGGTAGAGAGAGAAACTTCGTAGATAGCAATATCTTTCTGTATGTTGTTCAAGCACATCCACAATTCGGAAAAGTATCAAAGGGTATTTTGAAAAGGATAGATAAAGGTGAGAAAGCGGTAACTTCACTTGTCAACTTGGCCGAAATCTGTTGGTGGTTGGAAAAACACGGGAAAAAGGACCAAATAGAGGATGAACTCAAGTTGATAACTTCGATCCTAAACCTGGAGATAGCTTCGCTAATGCCCGAGGATTTTTTGCTCGCTGGTAAACTCATTAAAGAGCACGGCATCGACTTCAACGACTGTATAGTCCTTTCCGTGATGAGAAGACTCGAGATAAAAAGAATTTACTCAAATGATCCTGATTTCGACAAGGTGGAGTGGGTCAAGCGGGAATTTAAGTAACTACTTCACAACCAAACGCTGCCAGGTCCCACAAACATTATTTAAACCAATAACAAACTAGCTGGTGTAAAAAGAGGAGGTGTAAAAGTGGTTGCTACAAATCTGCGGGGTAAGGATTGGCTCTGCGAACAGGATTGGTCCAGACACGAGCTCGACACAATACTCGACGTTGGATTTGACCTGAAGCGAAGGTACGCGATAGGTGAGCAACACGAGCTACTCAGAGGCCAGACGTTATTCATGATATTCTTCAACGCCTCACTTCGAACCAGAAACAGCTTCGAGGCGGGAATGACCCAGCTTGGAGGTCACGCCCACTACCTAGAGCCTGAAAGTATCTACAGGCCGACGCTCGCTTCTGAGATCCCTAAGGGACTGGAGGAGACTAGGGAGAGAATCTCGGATACAGCTCGAGTGCTTGACAGGATGGGCAATGCTATAGCAATAAGGATATTCGGAAAACCAACCGGCTGGATGTACGGGATAGGCCACAAGATCATCGAGGAATTCGCCCAGTACTCTAAAATTCCTGTGATAAACATGGAGTGCGACATGTATCATCCGTGCCAGGTGATGGCGGACCTGATGGCAATCAAGGAGCACTGCGGCAAGTTCGAGGGAAAGAAGTTCGTGATGAGCTGGGCTTATTGCCCGAGCCCATGGAAACCTCTGGCGGTCCCGCAGTCCTGCGTTCAGGGACCGACTAAGATGGGAATGGATGTTGTGCTGGCGTATCCAAAGGGCTTCGACCTAGATCCGAATGTAATCGAGAACGCCAAGAAGAACGCTGAGGAGTTCGGAGGTTCATTTGAAATATCCCACGACATGAAGGAGGCATTTGAAGGTGCAGATGTAGTCTACCCGAAGTCTTGGACCAGCATGCAGTTCCTACCGCCGAGAACCAAGGAGCCACAGTTCGATGAGATCAAGAAACTAATCGAGCAACACAAGGACTGGATATGTGACGAAGAGAAGATGGACCTCACCAAGAACGGAAGGGGCAAGTACATGCACTGTCTCCCGGCAGATGTCGGGGTCGAGGTGACGGCCGAGGTCATAGACGGCCCTAACTCGATAGTTTGGGACGAGGCAGAGAACAGGTTGCACGCGCAGAAGGCAATCATGGCCCTGATAATGGGTGGCCGGCCGTAGGCTACCCCTTTTATTATTTTTTATGGATAACAAACTCTATAGCTTATTGATACACTTTGTCGTGGTGTGCGTAATCCTCCAGTACGACGACTCTGTTCTTCTCATCGATTGAGTAAATTAGCACGAAGCTCTTACCGATATGCGCCCGCCTCAGGTGTTGCATTGGTGCCATCAGCGGCTTGAAATGATAGGGGTTCTCCAAAATTTGCTCGATCTTTTTCCTGAGGATCTCCATTTGTTTTGGATCTTTCCTAGCAAGTTTAGAAAAAATTCTATCTACGCTTTCCCTGACGGCAAGCGCGTACATTTTACTCTAGTCCATACCGCTTTGCAAAGTCTTTCACTTTTACGATTTTTTCCTTCTGTCGCCTCTTCATCTTCGCGATGAAATCAGGCCTGAGACCTGGTTCAAGTATCATCCCCTCGTATTCGAACGCCATCACGTTGATTGCCTCGGATTTATCCTTCAGCCCGTACTTGGCCTTCACGATGTTCACGATCCTATCCGCCCTTTCATCCAGATTTACCAGCGCTTTTACCATATTATCCCATGTTAGTTTTTATTATTTGGCATATATAACTAATAGGCGAGCGAAACAAGTGAAATTTTTCGGTGCTTCGTGGGCAAGTTGAGTTAGAGAGATCATAGTTTGGAATTCCCGATTAAGAGGGTTAAATAGCCGAGCGCCCCATGTTCAGTTTCGGGAAACAATGCAGGTCAAAGCGATGTCGCGGTTCATCAAAAACTTGGATAAGCTCGATGCCACAGTCAAGCGAAGAATACTTAAGAAGGCTGGCGAGCTCGCCGCCAAAAAAGTTGGTTCCTGGAGTTTCGAGAGGACGATGATTCGAAATCCGCTCATCTCCAACGTAAACACCACCGAAACTCTTATGTATGCGTCGTAATACAACATATACAGGTGAAAAAATGGCGACCATATCGGTTAGGGTGGACGAGGACATGCTTCGAGATTTAGAGCTCCTCCGCGAAGGCGCGAAGGTGGACAGGTCTGAGGTGGTAAGGAAGCTGCTTGACAAGGCGATCAAGGAGGCTAAGCTCGAGCAGGCGATGCAGCTCCTGCGCGAACGGAAGGTCTCCATCGGGAGGGCGGCCGAGCTTGCGGGGGTTACCATCTACGAGATAATAGAGGCGATGCCTAAGCACGGGGTTCACCTTGGTTACACGATGAACGAACTGCGCAAGGACATAAAGTTTGCCCTCAAGTAGCCCCGACCAAGGAGTTCGATTTGGTGCTAGTGACAAATTCAACCTGCATCATCTACCTTGCAAAGGTTGGGAGACTCGGTTTACTAAAAGCTGTTTTCAAGAGGGTCCTGATGCCTAGAGAGGTTTACACTGAGGCCGTCAAGCGGGGAAAGGAGAGGGGGTTTATCGATGCAGAAATCGTAGAAAAAGCGATCGAGAAGGGTTTGATCGAAGTGAAGAAGTTGTCAGAAGTCCAGAAAAAAGAGGCGGAAAGATTATGCTCGCTTGCAGCGATTGGGAAGGGTGAGGCCGAAGCCATAATTCTGGCGCGAGATTTGAAATCTGAGCTGGTAATCGACGATGCGGTGGCGCTCGGCGTCGCTAAACTCTATGGGTTGCAAACGCTCTGGACCACCTCGTTGATTCTAAAGGCGGTCCGCCGGGGAGCCATAACGAAACGGGAGGGCAGGAGGATAATCGAGGACCTCGTTGGCGCTGGGTATCGGCTCACAGGAGATGTGCTAGTGGAGCTATTGAGAGGACTTGAACAGTAGGTCACATTTTCTAGAATGTATGGTTTATAAGCCCCGGTTTAGCGCGGAGAGCGAGGATAGAGAGTTAGATATATCAGAAGGAAGCCTTGCCCGATTTCGGAACCCTAGGCATCTCCGGCATCTTTTTGATCGATATGCCATCGCCGGTGATGTCAAAGAAGTGGAGCTGGTTGCTGTGCTCCGTTCCCCGCATTTTTCTAATCTCGAGCGCCCTGTCTCGAGTCAGCCCCTCCCCTTCATAGTATAGCACGATGACACCATCCAAAATCTCCTCAGCCCTGACCTCGCTGACCTCTTCGCTTCCCTCCTTTATCTCGGATGTCAGGACGGAAGTGCACCCCAATGAATCCAATTCCTCCTTTAGATCGCTGAGCTGCAACCGAATATCCGGCTCCTCCCTGGAGAGCAGCGGGAGAAGGTCAACCCTTTCAAACGCCAGCCTCCTCGCCCCGAAGGTCTCAACTGCTGCCACAACTTCCGATAACAGGTCCTCGATAGCAGCCTTGGCCTTTCTAGTTTCCCTGCTTATGGTGGATATCGGGCCACCCAAGAACTGCAGGCCGTCGCCCCTCTCCAATCGCTCGAGCTGCAAACCGAATGCCAGTCCGTCGTTGTAGAGGCCCTTCTTGCTCCTTTCAAGTGATACAATGACCCCCAGCTCTCCATAATCGGTTATACCATTAGCTATGAACTGCATCGCGAAGATCGACTTGCCTGTGCCGATTTTTCCGGAAACCAACACACAGCTGCCGACCGGGAAACCTCCTCCAATAAGCGCGTCCAAGCCTTCAATACCTGTCTTAACCCTCGCAATCATTTAGATGTCCCCGTCATCAGAGATTGCTAATAATCAACCCTCTCTTGCTTATGAGTACACCACAGGACAAGGCTTTGGAGAGACAAATTTGAAATTGTTGTTGTTGAGATTATCCAGAACATTCTTCCAGAACTCCTGCAGAGATCTATATGCGGGATGGGGCAGCGATAATGCAACATCCGCGTTCTCTATGATGCCTCCGATGCTTATGAATCCGCTTGGCACATTGGTTGAGGGGCCGACATATACGATTGTCGACCTGCAGAGGAAGCCTTTTAGAACATTGAGTTTTGTGGCGATCAGCTGGGCTGAGAGCATCCATCTCATGTCAACAGCAGTTGCGCTTTGCAGATAGTTCTTTATCTGTGTCCTCGCCGTTGAAAGATGTTGATTGTCAAACGGTGGATATGTCCAGCCATTTGGTTTGTAAAAGTTTTCCTTGTTAAGTTCTTTTACATAGTCGAGGGTGATAAGGGATTGTCCATTGCAGGAGGTCCAGAAGCCAATCGTGTGGCCTCCACAGCCCGGCTTCAAGCAGACGTTTCCGAAATTATTGTTCTCGCTACTTTCACCAGACACTAAGATGATTGTTATTTCCTTCGGAGTTGTATTCTCCCAATAACACCAACAACAGTAACAATCTGCGGACTTATCAAATTCTACCCCCTGCGTTGGTGCATCATCGCATTTTCCGCATGGCTCCCACGTGCACCACGTTTTGCATGGCAGAACTTCTTTCACAGTGTATGTTCCAGCGTCGAGGTTGTCGAAGTAGTAGCGTCCGTCAAGCCCGGTGGTCATCGTCGCAATTTTAGAACCTCCAAGCCAGAGCTCTATCTTGAAGCCTTTAATTGGTGGCTCGTTGTTATCCCATTTTCCATTTACGTTGTTATCGTAGAACTTGTATCCGCTTATGTGCCCCTTCTTGAAATGGCCGGTTGTAATCGTTGCATTTATGTAAATTGTTTTGCTCCAGTGGGCATAGGCGAATCCGGTTACAGCCATAACTACCAACAATAAACTGACGGGGGCCATGAGCTTTCCACCGCCAAGCTTGCTTCTTCTCCAATGTGCGCCGTGCCACCCCCTAGTAAACCGTTTTTTGCGCGTACGGAACGAATAGAAGACTAAAGCTCCAGACCCTATCGTAAACACGGTCAGCGTAGGGATAGCTGAGAGTAACGCCCACACATCGCTGAAGAAGCCTTTAACGGCTATCGCTGCCCAGCCGATCTTAGGTATATTCATTATGACTTCCCCCTTTACATCGCTAGAGCTAACGAGCGCTAAGTCTGGCTCCGCGTTTGCGTCGCCCTTTGTTACGAACTGCCTATTTTGGCCACTCCCGCTGACATTGACTACCCTATGTACGATCATCTCTCCGTTCTGCCAGAATTGAATGATGGAACCGGGCGTGATGGAGTCCGGAGACACATCTCGGACTATCGCCATGTCCCCCACACCCATGGTCGGGCTCATGCTACCGCTTATTACCGTTGTTGGTCTGATTCCCAAGAGCCCCGTCGATGCCCACACCATGAGGACGCAGAGGATCCCTACAATTATCCATCCCTTGGCTGACGATTTCCTGTTTTTACCGAACCCTTTGATCTCAACAGGTATACCCAACCTCCTAAGAGTCATCGGGGAGGTATACTGGTTAATCGCGAAGAATCCCACGGTCGGGACCATAACCCCCAAGAGGGCTTCCACACCCCAGGAGAGTTGGGGTAAGACCGGGGAGAACCACCAGAATGCCATGAGCGGTCCCCGGTATGCTAGGGAAGCTGTGGGCCCGCCTATGAATGAGAGATAAGAAGCTAGGAGGTTTTCTGCAATGATAGGTAAGAAACCGATGCCCATGAATTTGGTGAACCCTAGGGGATCGTTGAGCCCCATAAGCTTGACCGTTGATATGCTTAGGAATGTATAGAGAAGGGTTACAACTCCAATGGTCAGAAATGGCCTGTTCTTCCCAAAGCTTTTCACGAGGCACGCTCTGGAAAACTCCATGCCCAGAAGGGTCGTTGAGAAGAGAGTTAGATTGACGATTAAGTCTCGGGAGGTAAAAGATTGGGTGCTCCTTCCAAAGCTAGTGAATATGCCGATGTTCATGAGTATTATTACATAAAGAATTGCCACGCTCGCAGCGGCAATCGACACGTGCGCGCTGAACCATGGCCTGATCCTGTTGAAGCTGATCTTCAAAGCGACAAGGGCCAGAAAGCCCCAGCACGCTGATGGGAGGATATACGCCATCAGTCCCCCGGGATGTAAGGTGTTCAGAATGAAATAATTGAATACGGCCAAAGCTAGGACGATGAGCGCCATCCGCTTGCCTACACCATTTTTCCCGTTCATCATTACCATCACGACTTACTTCCTGACTTCCGACTTTTTTTTTTAAAAATTAAAGGGGGTTTGTTGCGTTTCCCCCTAGAGTATTTTTATTAATCGCCGTTTGGTTGTGCTATGGTCTCGTTCCAATTCCACACTACTATTTGAACAGTGAAGCTTAGGTCATGTTGGTCCTGAGGCATGTTCTCAAGGACATGGATTTCAAAGCTAATGTCAACTTTGTCGCCAGGATCATTCTGTACTCCAAAGCTATTACCCCAGTATATTTCTACGTCATCTTTGCCATCGCCGGTTAGATCGAGCCTTAAGTAACCTTGATGGGTAAGTACGATATTACCAGGATTAAATATGACCTCTTGTATCCTCCATGGTATCGTCCCACAGTTTTTCACATTAAAGTCGAATGAATTGTAGTAACTAGGATAGACATTGTCCAATCTTATCTCGAGCACAACATTATCGGGGGGTACTATTCTTGTGGAGCTACTGCCCACGTTTTTTGTAAGCTGGTGGACGTTAACAATTCCTTCATCGCATGTCCAGTCATTTCCTTGATCAAGCTGAAGTACCGGAGGAACGAATTTGGCGCACAAAGTTCCCGTTTGCACGACGCCGTTGATAGTTACGATTTTCTCCCAGTGTGAGAATCCGACTCCGGACACAAGTAGGCTAATTATCACTAGCGCCGGCAATGTCAATATTTTCTTGTTTTGCATTTGTCTGCCTCCATGAAAGTCTAGTCGGTGGTTTTCTAAGCCCCATGTCCCACATGTCCCCAGTTAATTATGGGATTACCGATGTTAACTTCGTTCCAGTTCCAGTACACTAGAGTCATTTGGAAGTCGTATTGTGTGTCTTGCGGTAGGTTTTCCTTGAAGTGTATCTCCCAGTTCGCAGTTGCCGTTTGGCCTTGGTCTATCTGGTTGAAATCACCATCGAACGTAAGCTTGAAGTTAGCGATTAAGTTTTCGCCCGGAGGTAGTGTGTTATCATATATTTCGTAGTTATCTGTGACGGGCCCTGGTACCATGGAAACTCCCCAAGGTAGGTTAATATAGATCTCCTTCAGTCCCGCTGGAACGCTTCCAATGCCTAGAAGGTCAAACTCTCCGCCCACTGTCAAACATGGAAACGCATTTCCGATGGAATAAGACACAGTATTACCCGCGATATCGAGTGTGTTCTCAACTGAGGCTACCCAGGGTTTGTCTGTGGGACTTACTACCCAGATGTTGCATGATGGTTCCAACTCAAGCGTGCCTGTCGTTACGGTGCCGTTGATCGTTACGGTTTTCTCCCAGTGTGAGAATCCGACTCCGGTCATGGCTAAAGCAACCAATAGTGCAGAGAACATTCCTATAGCTTTCTTCATTTTTTACCACCTTTCCATTTTTCTTTGGGCTATCATCGGTCGGCTCTTGCCTCCCTTTGACGGGGGCTCCCTTGTTTAGTCCCCCGAGCCAGCGTCTTTAACGTGCCTCATGGCCACGACACGGTGCCTCTCCCTTGGCACTCACGTGAACTTCCCTCCAGAGCCCGAATAAGTAGGTAGGAAATTGAATTCAGAAACTAAGTTCAGAAACTATTCTCAGTGACTAGAGGCTTTCTGTTCCTCAGAACCGGGATCCCCCGAGCGAAGCGCGTTAAAAAGCGCATAATTGACTAGAACCAAAGCTAAGACGATGAACACCATTTGTTTGCTAACCCTTACATCCGTTCAGCATGACCCATCCCAACCTAGTTTTATGTAAATCACCTCGGGAAGACCGCTGTTTTTTCCCGAGTCTTTCCGAACGTCTGAACTCACGAGACTTATTAAGCGAATAAGAAACTTTGTTTAGTGACTATCTTTAGTGGTTCGATAAATAAACGAAACATCTTGTAATCAAACCGGTGTTGGTCCATATAACCGAAAATCGCCAACAGAAACCTTTTAATACTTATTCCACCAATTTAGTAGAATAATCTAAATTAGTCTCCTAAAATAGGCGATAAAAATGCAAGACGTGAGATGGCGGGTGGAATACGATAGTCTCTGGCTTAGATTCAAGGACACGGAGTTCAGGTTTGATGACGCGTTGGAGGTAATTTTCGATAAGAAAAAGTTCAGTCCAAGGGAGATAAAATACGGTTCCAAGCTAATAAATACAATAGAAGACAATTGTTTTGCTACCCATAGAAAAGCTGACTACGATCAAAGGGCCACGATTTACAGACTTTTAAACCCCGAGAAAGTGAGCAATGCGAGAGCTATTTTCAAAAAAATCCATGAGAGGGAGAAACCATTCACATTTTTCACCCTTGCAGAAGAGGCACACAGATCTACAAACTGGGATTATTGTTACGTCAGAGATACGGCAGTTGGATACTGGACTAATTTTTATAGGTCTGTAGAAGTTCAGCATATTTCCGTTTCAAAGGGAGATGCTGACGGTTGGATAGCTCTGTTCAAGTTATTTGGTTCTGCGCTAATTTTGGATGATGTCGAAGTCAGCGAAGGTAAAGGTGAAGCTATTCATTTGCACACAGACTTAGATTTACGCCAAAATCAAGTAGGGGAAGATCATTATCAGTTGCCAGAGTACTCCCTTGTAGATTCCTTCAAAAGCGGAGATATCGCGGCAGGATTGGCAATAGCGATAATTCAAAAAGATAAGTTGGACTGGGCCAAGGTAATTGAATTGGCAAAAAGTAATGGTCTAATAAATACACTAGGTTTTTCTTTAGAAGGTATAAACAGCGGATCGAAAAAAGAGGTATTTGCTAAGAGCCTGTTGGACAAAATTAAAAGAAATTTGAGGGCGGAAATTGAAGTCATCAAAAGCTTCCAAGGTGAAGAGATCAGGGATCTCGCATTTAGAGGAGCGGAAGAAAGGTGGAATGTCAGATGCTATCAGCCGGATGTATTCAGGAAAATCGCGGTAGATCTGGTGAGGTGACTTGGAAATAGAAGAATCGAGTTTAAAGGACCTGGAGCGGATAATAGAGAAAGCCAGAAAATGGAGATTAAAACTGTTGGTGATCGGAGGTTATGCTGTCAGAGCGTACACTTCTGGATACAGGGCAACAAAAGATATAGATTGTGTTATTTTGAAAAAAGAGATGGGAGGGCTAACCGCACTATTGAAAAATTTTGGGTATATTGTCAGAAAAACTGAATTTGGATTGACGGGGAGGAGAAAAATAAATCGTCATTTTATCGATCTACATATCAGCGTTGGTGAAATCTACGATGTTTTAACAGGCAAGAGATATCCTGTTAATGAGGAAACATTCGACAACGCTGAATTTCTAGAAATTTCGGGTTATCATAAAGAGACCAAAACAAAAGTTAAAGCCCACGTGATTTCTTTAGAAGAACTACTTATCCTCAAGCTCATGACAAGAAAAAGGGATAAAGATATTGTCGACATAATCGCGCTGCTCATCGATAGAGGAGATAAAATAAAAACGTATAATTTTGTAAAAAATGTTCAAAGAGTAAATTTAAGTAGACATGTCAGGGATAGCTTGCTTTCCTTGATTGGTCAAATAAGAACTCGAGATGTCGGAAAAATATGGTTTTCTATTACCGGCAGGAGGCTTATGAGAAAAACTGAACACGAGATAACGAAGAGACTCAGAAACTTGGAAGAAAAATTGCACTAGCTTTATTAACGGTGGTTCGAGAATATCTTATTTCCTCAGTATTTCTAGATCCAGTTCTTTTGGGCTATCATCGGTCGGCTCCCAGCCTCCCTTTGACGGGGGCTCCCTTGTTTAGTCCCCCGAACCAGCGTGTTTAACGTGCCTCATGGTTGCGACACGGTGCCTCCCTCGGCACTCGCATAAAAACGGCCCCCCAGAGCCCGAATAAGGGGTAGGAAATTGAATTCAGAAACTAAGTTCAGTAACTCATAGCGCCTCTCTTCCCGCTCACAAGGGTCGATTATCGCGGGAGGAGACCAAACATAACTAAGAAAGAGGATGGGAAAATCTTATCGTAACAATTCTAGAGCAAGAAGCACGAAGTAGCTTAATCTGTGCTCGGAAAGGACAAATCCCGTGCCCACGCTAAGGTCAGATTTCTTCGAGGAGACTTAAAAATTCTTCACGCGAAAGCTTCGCGTCCCTGATGATTTTTCGTAGAAGTCCTCTACCGATCTCTTCTCCCTTGTGTAAGGGTACCACTGTGATCCTGCCGTCTGGGTGCTTAAGAACAGCGTGACTTCCTCTTCTTCGCGCTATCTCAAATCCGATCTTCTCAAGGACTTTGATGACCTTTTCGGATGGAAGGGGTTTCAACTTCATTCGATGGATACCTCTACCACTTGGATTCCAACAAACTCCGTGGTGACCCTTGCCGCCTCTTTCTCGACCTCAAGATAGAGCTCGATGGCCTCTTCAATGCGCTTCATCAACTCATCGAGGGTTCTGGCTTGGGTATGGCAGCCCGGTAACTCAGGGACGGAGGCCACATAGTATCTATCCTCGTCCCGCTCGATAACAACATCGAACTTCCTTTTCTCCATCATTAACCCCATATTCTTATTAGAAATTTTAGGCTTAAAACTACGGTTTCAACACCGCCGCTTAACATTCGCCGGGATCGAACAGAGAAAAGCACGTTAAAGTAAAAAGGGGAAGTTTGTGAAATCATCCGAATGAGGGGATAAGAAACCGAATTCAGAAACTCAGTTCAGCGTAAACAGCCGATAATGACTTGTCAAGTCTTGCGGCATCCCTGATAACTACATAAGGCTATGGCGGCTATAACAATTAGATGGGAAAAGAAAATGGTCACGACTATTCAAGTCCGGGAGAGCACGCGAGACCTGCTCAAGAGCATCGGGGAGAAGGGGAAGACTTACGATCAGATTATTCATGAACTCGTCGAAATACGTGAGGCGTTCATAGACGATCTCCTAAAGACGCTTGAGGAAGGCGAGTTCATACCGCTGGAGGAAGCGATTCGTGAGGTTGAACGTCGAAAGAAAGGTCCTAGATGATCTAGAGAAGCTGCCGCTAAGGATTGGGAATTGATACGGAGTAAACTCAGGGAATTCGAGAAAACCGGCAGGGGGGACGTTCGAAAGATAAGGGATGGGCTTTTTAGGCTGAGGATTGGCAGGTGAAGGATTTTTTACTGGCGGGAAGAGAATGAGGCCTATATCCTCAAAATTTTACCAAGGGAAGTGGCATATCGCCTCGATATCATCGACGAAATGATCAGAAGGGTCGATCGTTTGAAGGCGGGCAAGAAGAGTTAGCAAATCGATCTTCTCAACGACTTTGATAACCTTCGACGGATACCTCCACCACTTGAATTCCAACAAACTCTGTGGTGACCTTTGCCGCCTCGGTCATCGAGTAGGTAAAAATAAAACTGGGACCATGGTCGAGCGGTCGATTTTTTGAACCAAAAAGTATAAATAAAAAGACATATCCTAAAAAACTGAACTAAGTGGTATAAATGTTTGACCTCATGAAAAAAACTCCCGCGGCAATTCTAAAGTTCTTCATGAGGAACCCGTCGGGCGAGTTTTACCTCAGGGAGATCCAAGATGGGGCCAAGGTTGCTAAGGCCAGCCTAATCAATTGGCTAAATAAGTACGTCGAGATGGGCATCCTCTCCAAAAAGGCGCGGGGCAGGCTGCGCATCTACAGCCTGAGGAGGGACAATCCCTTCGTGAAATACCTGCGGATTTTGATAAACGTCAGCTACTTCCTCCCTTTGGCCGAGGAGCTTGGGGAGATGGGAGCTGAAGTATACCTCTACGGTTCGATCGCCAGGGGTGATGACGTCGAGAGCAGCGATGTGGACTTGCTCGTCCTCGGCAAAGCAGATCCGAGCGAAGTTGCGAGGCGCGTGGGAGCGTTCTCGAGGAAGGTGGAGAGGGAATTAAGGCCGCAAATTTTCTCCAAGTTCGAGTGGAGCCAGATGGCGAACAAGGACCCCACTTTTTTCAAGAGAGTGGAGCACGACAAGATCAGGTTGGTTTAATGGATATCGAAGAATGTCTGGGGAAAGGTTTCCTTAAGCGGATTCCGTTTGACAGGGAACTCATCCGAAAGGAGCTCGCAGGCTCGGAATATGACCTCGAAGCGGCGGCGTCCGATCTGAAGCGAGGTGATGCGAAGTGGGCCACGGTGAAGAGTTACTACTCGATATTTCATGCGGCGCGAGCGGTCGTTTATTCCATGGGTTATCAGGAGAGAGCGCATTTCGCGATAGGCGTCGTCTTGGGGGAGCTGGAAAAGCAGGGCAAGTTGGAGCCCAAATACACCCTCGACTTCGGGGCATGCATGGAGGCGAGGGAGGATGCCGACTACCGACTCGAATATTCTAAAGAGCGGGCCAAGGCAAGCATCGAAATAGCAGATGAATTTTTACATAGGATGAAGAGGCTCGCGGCGAGGCTTACGGGTGAACGGGGAAAGCCCATTTGAATTACATATCACCAAATCACATACCACTCAAAAGCTATGCCTACTGTCGGACCTAATTTTGACCTGCACCGCAAATGGCTTGAAATTAGAAATAATCTTCAGAAACTCAGTTCAGTAGCTCAAGTGAAAGGTCGAGGGTCTTGAAAAACTAGCAGGACCAGACCCGCCAGCTACTTCTTCTGCATGGGGGCTCGCGGGAATAGCCGAAGGGACCTGCTCAAGGAAAAGGCCTCACTTTGAGCCTGTCATTCCGAGAACTCTCTCCAAATCGCTCATGTCGAAGAGCAGGAGGTCCGGCTGCTCGATTTTCTCCTTAAACGACTTCGCGAACACGGCATAGCGCTCCTCCCTTTTGTCCCTATGCCAGTCGACAGACCTGGCCTTATCCCTAAGCTCGGCTAAAACCCTCTCCGCATCGACTCGCTCCTGCCACTTGCATTCCCCGAACAGGGCTTCCTTTTTTTCACCGTTCAACGCCACCAAGTCTATCTCCTTGTCCCTGTGCCACCATCCACCTATTTTCGAAAATGAAAATTCCTTCAAAACGCGTTTGTTCCTCACCAGCGCCTCAATCAAGGTTTCAAACATGTGGCCGCAGTATACATGGAAGTCCCTCCTTATCAATTCCAAGACCTCCTCATGCCTATTCGCCTCCAGCTCTATTCTATTCGGATAGACGTACCTAAACCAAAAGTTGAAGTAGGGATCGACGAGGGAATAAAGCCTTTTTTTGAACTTCGCGGGAGCGGTTACCGGGATCCTCTCTCTTACGATGTGCAACTTCTCCAGCACATCTAGGTATTTGGACACCATACTTTTATCGAGCCCGGTGTAATTGCATATTTCCCCCAAGGTGCTGTGCCCCAACGCGATTGCTTTGAAAATCAACTTGTAGTTCTTGGGTTCTCGAAATTCCTCGTTCAGCAACACCTCGGCCTCCCTGTAGAGATATGCCCCCTTTTTGATGACATTTTCCTGTATGTTTTTCCAAAATGGCAACGCTGGGTTAAATTTCAATATATATTCTGGAATACCTCCAACGACGAACCACACTTGGGCTAACTCCCTTATTTTATAATTAGGTAGGAACTTTTTCATGTAAGAAAAGTCTAGGGGTTGGAGCTGCCATTGCCCAGTTCGCCTCCCGTAGAGCGGACTCCTGTAGTCCAAAACTTCGGATTCCATAACGCTTACAGCGGACCCCGATAGCAAAAGCATGATGTTATTTTTCTTCATGATGAGCTCCCAGATCTTTTGGAAAATAGAGGGGATCGCTTTGTTGCTGTAGATCAGAAAGGGAAATTCATCAACGACAAAAATTACCTTCCTTCTCTTTAATATTTCATTGAAAGCCGTGTGCTTAAACAAGGTCTCGAACAGAGAGTGCCAATCAGCAAACTCTAATCTACCAAAGCCCTCGTCGTCGATAAATCTACCCGCTCTTAAAGAGAAATCCCTTATGTTCTCCCTGTCCCCCTCCGTGGATGCCAAGAAATAGATCCCTTTTTTATCTCTTAAAAAATTTAGAATGAGCTCTGTTTTACCCACCCTTCTCCTGCCATAGATGATGATAAACTCAGCCTTTTTACTCCTGTACCTTTCCTCTAAGAAGCCTAATTCCTCTGTCCGATCTATAAATTTTGGTTGAAACACAAGTATTATACTTTAGTATCAACTATTTAAGCATTGCCACCGGAGCTTCTTCGGCCTCCCCGAACCCGGAGTTAACGTGTCCCAAGGCCACGACACGGTGCCTCCCTTGGCACTTGGTTAAATTTTAAAACTAGGCCAGAATAAAAGCATAAGAAATTGAATTTAGTGAATTTAGAAACGATGGTTAGAAACTAAGTTCAGCATTCAAACTATATCTTAGGCCTTGGAACCAGATTTTCCCGGTAACTTGAAACTGTATTCGTACCTCACCGGACCGTCGAGCACGTAGAACGTGTGCACTTTACCCTTTGTCAGGTAGAGCACGGGCTTCACCAGACCCTCTGCTATATAGACAAGGTCCTCAAGCGATTTCATCCGCACCGCCGCCCTTTGTCCTCTGTAAGCTGGTTTCTTGGCCACCTCGACCATGGCTTCCTTAAACGGCGCGATCATCTTCTCCGCTAGTTTCTCCGGCTTCTCGGGCCTGGCCATCATGAAAAGCCAAAGCGAGCCAATAAATCCAGAGAGAGCGAAAGCTGCCAGCGCGTAAAAAATGTACCTATGCGTCTCGACATCTGGGTGGTTAATCGTGTCCGTCCTTTGGATTGACCCAGAGGAAGCATTATCCATCCCGCTCACAGTTATTTGGCTACCCTCAGCTCCCCCATAACTGAAATTAACAACCAACTCCGCGGTGAATGACTTATCCACGGTGCCGACATCTGTATTAGCAGTTGTATGAATAGTGGGTCTAATCCTAAGGTTGTAGCTCGACGATGATGTCCCGGTTTCATCATCGATCGTAGATCTTATCCCCTCGAACCAAGGAACGCTCACGAAAAGCTCGCTCGTGAACGACAAATTATTCCCCTGCGAGCTGACGGAGTTCTCAGGAACCGCGGTGAAATGTTTTACCCATTTCCCAGGAGACTCCACGTCCATGCCGACATCATACCCGGTTACGATGGATGTCGAACGGTCACAAATAAAACTATAGTCAAAAGTGATCCTCAAATTCTCAACCAGTTTTATGTAAAGCGTTCCTTCACCTGGCCCCATTGTCGGGCGATTTTCGTAAAGTAAGCTTGGTATTTGTTCCGCAAGATAGTAGTACTTCCCTGTTTGTCTGTACGTGGCCAGGGTGGTGATTTTTTCCTCCTTAACGGGTGTCGATTGAGCGGAGTATACTCCGGCTATCGATGCCAAGCTCAAGCCGGCGAAAACCACAAGCAGAATAAAGAGTTTATACCTTGACCAGAACTTCTTCAAATCCTTCATCACTAAAATCCCAACCTCTTAACAAATTTGTAGAAGTAACTATTTAGAGCTTACTAATTTTCGTTAGTGCAGCGTTGTTCTACATAGATACAGTTTTTTGAACAATGTCTACTCTATGTTTAGAAACTAAGTTCAGTAGCAGGGTTCAGTAGCGCTGTTAAGAAACTGAATTTCTTAATGGTTAATTACCCTTGCTTTCGACCATAAAACCATGATGATAAAATTTGGGAGGATGCCCGGCTTCCCTAGCAGGGGGTCGTTCGAAACAATCCCAGCTAAACGTACGCCAGCAAATGTTGCAGAGGGTATTTTGAAATTTTTGAGCGATGGCAAGCTCCACGATTCAAGTGAGGTCGCAAAGATGGTAGGCTTGCCGGAGAGGGATGCTGAAAAGATTTTGAATTTTCTCATTCAGGGTGGCCTCGCAGAAAAAGGAGTGCAAATAACTAAATCCGGTTGCTATTTCCTCACGCTGCCAGTATAGGAAGGGGACCAAGTGGCGTCTATAAGTTCTTCGCCATGCCCTTCAGATCTTCGTACATATCAAGGAACTTGAGACCTCTATCCGTGATCCTGTACTTTACCGCAGGACCGTCTACCACTCTTACAAGGCCTTCTTGAAGAAGCATGTTCAAGTACTTGTTTGCAATGTTAAAATTCAAGTTCGCGCGATAGACGATCGAGGTCTTCACCGCGCCGTCATCACCATCCGCCGTAAGAGTAAGAATTTCCCCGATTATCTCAAACCTGCCTCGGCGCAAATCTCCCCCTCCAATGCCTCCATTCTCCCTACTATATTTCCCTTTACGCTTATATTCACTTCTCAAATATATAATTTATGTACAGGTCAACCGTTCAGCCGACCACGCGTTAAATTAATGGCTGACACGAGGGAGTACCAATGGTTGGTGAAAAGGTGAAGATGAGGATTTTGAGGTTAAATGAAGTAAAGCAATTGTTGACGATGAATGATACTTTGAAACTTGTGGAAACCGCTTTCAAGGAGAAAGGATTGAAAAGGGTTCAGATGCCCCCGAAACCGTATCTGTTCTTCGTGAAATACAATGGCGACCTCAGGATAATGCCCTCATACCTCGAGGGATTGGACGAGGCTGGCATAAAACTAGTCAACGTCCATCCAAACAATCCAGAAAAATACGGTCTTCCCACGGTATTGGCCACGATTCTGCTGGTCGATCCAAAAAATGGCGTGCCAGTGTGCATCATGGATGGGACTTGGATCACAGCCATGCGCACCGCAGCCGCAACTAGCATAGCCACGAAATACCTTGCGAGGAAATGTGCAAGAACTGTAGGAATGATAGGTGCAGGTTACCAGGCCCCATTTCAGCTCGAGGCCCTGCGCGAGGTGATGGATGTGGAACTTGTCAAGGTCTACGCGAGGAGGAAGGACAGGGTTGAGAAGTTCGCCAAAGACATGGGGCAGAAGTTGGGCTTGAACATTGAAGCCACTGACACAGCCAAGGATGCAGTGAACGGTGCAGATGTACTGGTGACTATCACGACCGCTAGGGTGCCTGTGGTGAAAGATGAATGGGTCACAGAGGGCATGCATATCAATGATATCGGTGCTGATGCTCCCGGAAAGCAGGAGCTCGAGCCAAAGATACTCAAGCGAGCTAAAATTGTCGTCGATGATTGGGAGCAGGCCTGCCACAGCGGCGAGGTCAACGTGCCACTTGCAAGGGGTGAGATGACCAGGGATGATATATACGGCGAGCTAGGTGAGATAATCGCAGGTTTGAGGCCCGGAAGGACATCGAACAACGAGATCACAATCTTTGACTCAACTGGACTGTCGATACAGGATGTGATAACGGGCTGGCACGTCCTAAGGATGGCCGAGAAAAAGGGCGTTGGCAGCGAGATTCCAGCCCTCTACCTCTAGCTTTTTATCGGACTAGATGAAAACAGCGATGGTGGATCGGGAGGCGATGGGGTTGGCACCTCAGGAAGATGAAGTTGTAGAGATAACCACGAAGTACACCTACGGCACTTGGAGGTTTCAGAAGGGCTGGAAGCCCATGCACGTCGTGGATGCAGAGGGGTGTTACTTTTTCGACGTCGCTGGCAGAAAATATTTGGACTTCTCATCCCAGCTTATGTGCTGCACATTCGGGCACAAGAACAAGGCTATAATCGATGCGATTTGCGAGCAGGCGAGGACTCTGCCGTACATAGGCCCCCATGTCGCTACCGATGTCAGGGCCGAGCTCTCGAAGCTATTGCTAGAGGTTTTACCAAAAGGGCTGGAGAAGTTCTTCTTTGCGACATCTGGAACGGAGGCGAACGAGGCAGCGATAAAGATCACCAGGTTTTACACCGGCAAGTACAAGCTGGTCTCGCGCTACGCCTCCTATCACGGCTCGACTCCCGGATCAATAGCACTCACCGGGGACCCGAGGAGATGGCCGATCGAACCAGTCGGTAAGGTTGAGGGCGTGGTCTTCGCCCCGGACTGCTATTGCTACAGATGTCCGTTCAAGATGGAGTACCCCGAGTGCGGCGTTATGTGCGCGGAATACGTGGACTACATGATCAAGAATGAGTCCAATGTCGGGGCAATCTTCATCGAGCCTGTGGTGGGCACAAACGGCATCCTCGTCCCACCAAAGGAATACCTTCCGAGGCTGAGGGAGATCGCGGATGAAAACGGAGCGCTCTTTATAGTTGACGAGGTGATGAGCGGTTGGGGCCGCACAGGAACGTGGTTCGCGGTTGATCACTGGAACGTGAAGCCGGACATATTGACAACTGCCAAGGGAATAACGGGCGCGTACGTGCCGCTCGGCGTCACGGCTACTACTCGCAAGATCTCAGATTACTTCGAGGACCATCATTTCACACACGGTCACACCTACGAAGCACATCCGATGACCCTAGGGCCGGCGATCGCGGCAATAAAGGAGTTCAAGAGGTTGGACCTGAACAACCGAGCGAGGAAGATGGGCGAGTACTTGGGCAAGAGGCTCAACGAGCTGAAGGAAAAGCACAAATCTGTTGGGGACGTGAGGGGCATTGGGCTGTTCTGGGCGGTTGAACTGGCGAGAAACAGGAGGACGAAGGAACCCTTCAACACTAGGGCAGAGAAGCTGACGGGCAAGCCACTGATGGTTGACAGGGTCGCGGGGGAGATGATGAAGCACAACGTGTTCGTTCAGAGTTGGATCAATCATCTTGTCATAGCTCCACCGCTTATAATTACAGAAAGGGAGATCGACGAGGGAGTAAACGCAATAGATGAGGCCCTGAAAATTCCCGATCAAGAAGCTGAGGGATGAAATTTTTAGTTAACCATACATCAGTGCTATGCCAGAGAATATCGATCCATGACGACGCATATTCACGGCCGTGCATACCCTGTTGCAAGTGCCGAGAACTTTGCGTCTACGCTACACGGCCGTGCACAATTAGCATTTAGAATTACAGAAACTCCGATGGAAGCACACTCGTATGTTGTTCGAATTGGCTGTCACTTCACGGCCGTGCACAGTTGCCACATACGCTACCAGTTGAGTTCACGGCCGTGCACTGCAACTCGTTTCGCCCTTATAAGGGACGTCACTTCAAAGCCTTAGCGGGTATTCACGGCCGTGCACAAAAGTCGAACGAGATCGATTTTATTCACGTGGGAACTTCGCAACAATGCTAAGAGAAAAAGGTGGTTTTACGTTAATTTGAAACGCATCGTAACTGCCCTTCCGTCGAATAGCTGGGTCAAGGTTGGCGGCTCAGTATATCTCATGGACGAGGGACACTCGAGCGAGTTCAGGGAATTCTTGAAACTCTTTGAGGGGCCGGATTTGGAGTGGTATGAATTTAGGTTGAGATAGGGTACCTGCAGATTTGGAACAATTCACGGCCGTGCACACCTAGCCATGTTTTGGTTAGGTGATTCCCCATGAAAAGTCGTGAGGAATCATCGGCCTTTCTCAACTTTAGAACATGCCGTGTCCAACGCTTCCAACGTTTTGTCGGCGTGCTCCTTTCTGATGATGAGCGGGGGCTGAATACGTATCACGTTGCCCTCGTTACCTCCCTTGCCGAGCAACACGCCATCTTCCTTTGCCGATTCCATGACCGCGAGCGTTTCACTTGGAGCAAACTCCTTGGCCTTCTTGGACTTGACAAATTCTATTCCCAACATCAGCCCCATGCCCCTAACATCGCCCACGATTTCATGGTCCTCTTTGAGTTCCTCGAGCCCCTTCATTAAATAGGAGCCGACCCTCGAAGCGTTATCAATCAATTTTTCCTCCTCTATGACCTCCAAGGTCTTCAGCGCCGCGAGGCAGGATACAGGGTTTCCACCGAAGGTGCTGAAGAATGAGAGTGGTTTCAGGACATCCGCGAGCTCCGCCGTGGATATGAATGCCCCTATCGGATATCCGTTGCCAAACCCCTTTGCCACCGTAATGGCATCAGGCTCGACACCGTAGTGCTCGATGCACCACCACTTTCCAGTCCTCCCGCAGCCCGTCTGGACCTCATCCGAGACCAACAACATCTCGTACTTGTCCAGAATCTCCCTTATGATCTTAAAGTATTCGGGAACAGGCCGATCGATTATACCCCCGACACCTTGGATTGGCTCCGCGATAAATCCGGCGCCTCCGTTCGGAGTATTCGCCTTTATCGCCTCATCCAGGTATCGAGCACATTCGATGTCGCATCCAGGGTGTTCCTTTCCGAACGGGCACCTGTAACAGTAAGAGGTCGGGATGTGGTAGATCTCCGGCGCTCGGGGCACATTCTGCGTCCAGCTCGATAGCGCGGACAGAGTTCCGGCCCCCAAGGTCTTGCCGTGGTATGCTCTGTCGACGGCAAATATCCCGCTCTTTTTGGTCGCCAGCCTTATGGCCTGTATTGCGACCTCGTTCGCCTCCGAGCCACTGTTGACGAAGTAAGATTTCTTCAGCTTCCCAGGGGCTATGCCGGCCACTTTCTCGCCAAGCAACACCTGTGGCTCGGTGATGTAGATGCTTGAGGTGTAGCACAACTTTTTGATCTGTTCAACCACAGCATCAGTTACCTTTGGGTTTCCGTGCCCGACTTGCACCGTGGCAATCCCTGAAAAACAATCCAAGTACTCCTTCCCCTGAGAATCGTAAAGGTGCATCCCCTCTCCTTTCACGAAGACGAGCGGTTCCTTGTAGTAGTTGAACACGACTGGAGGAAGGAATTCTTTCTGTTTCTTTATCAATTCCTCGACTTTTTTCTTCGGCATAGGTTCCATTTCATCGCCTTCAAAGCCACTCCAGAAGATTACACCCAAAGCTATAAAATGTATCTATAAAGTCGGTAGGTACGGAGGAAGGGGACCATTTCTTAAACTAACATCGAATCTTTTACAAAAATTTTCACCTAAACCTCGAGAGTTGCTTCTGATCGCTCTAAGTAAGGTTTTTAGGGTTCAAAGTAAAACCGCTTTGGGGTGTTTAAAAATGTCGATTTTGGAAGAACCGATAAAGGATGTTGGGCTGGTTAAGAATTACATCAATGGCGAGTGGGTGGAATCTGAGTCGGATAAAGTTTTGAACGTGCTTAATCCGGCCCTTATGAAAACCATCGGGAAGGTTCCCATGTCTACCAAAGAGGAGGTGGACAGAGCAGTAAAATCTGCGGTGGAAGCTTTCCCAGATTGGAGGCGAACCCCGCCGCTCGCTAGGGCAAGATACCTCTTTAGACTTAAGGACTTGCTCGAGGAGAATTTTGAGAGGCTATCCAGGATTCAAACAATGGAGCATGGTAAGACCATCGACGAGTCAAGGGGTGAAACCAGGCGAGGAATAGAGATGGTCGAGGTCGCAACCGGAATAACATCGTTGATGATGGGCGAAAATCTAGAGGACATCGCAGCTGGGATAGATGAGTACGTCATCCGGCAACCATTGGGCGTGTTTGCATGTATACCCGCGTTCAATTTCCCGTTCATGATACCGCTCTGGTTCTTTCCCTTTGCGGTGGCGTGTGGGAACACATATGTGGTAAAGCCTTCTCCATTCGATCCCATCAGCCAGGTCGAACTCATCAAATTGTGCGAGGAGGCGGGTTTTCCGCCCGGTGTTATAAACATGGTCCATGGGGGCGAAGAGGTTTCCAACCATCTGCTGGAGCACCCGGATATTAAGGGCATAAACTTTGTTGGTTCAACCGCAGTGGGAAAAATTATTTACAGTAAATGTGGAGAGACGGGCAAAAGGTGTGGTGCTCAGTGCGGCGCAAAGAATTTCCTGATGGTGATGCCGGACTGCGACCTTAAGAGCACGATATCGGGTTGTATGAATTCCATCTACGGCAACGCCGGCCAAAGATGTCTTGCCGGAGCGAATGTTCTTGTGGTTGGTCAAGACGACGGATATTATGAGAAGTTTAGGGACCTATTCGTTGATGCTGCGTCGAAAATCAGAGTGGGCTACGGATTGGATGAGAGCGTTCAGATGGGGCCTCTGCAGGCACCACAGAGAAAGCAAAGAGTGGTGGGGGCAATTGAGAGGGGAGTTGCAGAAGGGGCAAAACTTCTACTGGATGGCCGGAATGTGAAAACCGTCGGTGATCTACCTCAAACCTGTTTCCTGAACCCAAGCGTCTTTGATGAAGTTGAGGCGGACATGGAAATCGCGAGGGAGGAAATCTTCGGTCCAGTCGCAATGTTGATGAGGGCAGAGAATTTTGATGAAGCGATCGAAATGGTCAACGCAAGCCGTTACGGAAATGCCTCGTCAATTTTCACTTCAAGCGGAAAATATGCCAGAGAGTTCCAATATCGCGTCGAGTGCGGGAACATCGGCGTGAATATAGGAGTGGCAGCTCCAATGGCTTTCTTCCCGTTCGGTGGCATGAAGGACTCTTTTTTTGGGACTCTGCACGCGCAAAAGGACACAATAGACTTCTTCACGGACAAGAAGATTGTGATACAAAGGTGGATATAATTAAATGGAACTGAACACGGTTTCTGCAGTGATGGGTTTTGCCAAAAAGCTCGAGGACGATGCTACAAGGGCGTACGAACAATTTGCCGAGAAATATCCCGATAAGAAAGAGATCTTCCTGGCATTTGCTAAAGAAGGGGAAAAGAACAAAACGCAATTTTCCAGGGTCTATCAGGAAATCATTACAGATCAATTCGTCGAGGCGTGTTTTTCCTGCAAGGGAATTTTTCCGGAAGATTATGAAACAAAGATTGAAATAACAACAACTGCGAACCTCGCAAAGGATTTGAGTTCAGCGATTGAGATGGAGGATAAAGCAGTGAAATTCTATAGAATTGCCGCCGAACAGTTAAAGACTCTATTAAAGGACATATCTAGAGCGTTCGAAAAAATAACAAAAATAAGGGAGGACCGCGGATTCAAATTGAAATCCTTCCGCTGATGGATGTTCAGGTAGACCGAAGTAATCAAGTAAGGTCATTGTTTTTTGGATAACCGTTGGTTCTTTAAGATGGTTTAGAAAAGTTGAGCGCAGGGGTGAACATGAGCGAAGAGCTGGATTACGAAAAGGCCTACCGAGAGTGGAAATGGCGGATACCCGAGAAATATAATATCGGACGCGACGTGGTCGATAAGCACGCTGAATCAAAGGAGAGAAAAAACAGAGTGGCTCTCTACTGTGAGAACGAGAAGGGCGAGGAGAAGAAGCTGACTTTTTCTGATCTCCGGTCACTCTCGAACAAATTTGGAAATGCCCTGTTGGAGCTTGGAATTAAAAAGAGCGATAGATTTCTGATAAGGCTTTCGAACGTGCCTGAATTTCAAGTGTCCTTCATTGGTGGAGTGAAAATCGGCGCGGTGCCAATACCATCGAGCGTCCTTTTCAGGCCAAAGGAAATAGAATATCGCATCAACGATAGCGGTGCGAGGGCAGTGATCACGACTCCTGAATACGTGAATGAGGTAGAAGAAATCAAAGACGTGTGCAAGACATTACAAAACATCATTGTTGTCGGCGAGACCAGCAGGGATCAGATATCGTACAAGGAACTCATGAAAACTGCCCCGGAGAGCCTTGAGCTAGCGGACACTAGGAGCGACGACATGGCGTTCTTCTGCTACACTTCCGGGACCACAGGATCTCCAAAGGGAACCGTACACTTGCATCGATGGCTGCTCGGCAACGACCCATCGGCGCTTTACTGGCAGGCCTATCAGGACGATGACATAGCCGCTCATACCGGGGCCTTGAGCTGGATCTTCACCTTGGGCAATGGCTTCCTATACGCGTGGAGGCAGGGTGTTCCGACGTTCCTGTATG
>Ga0315282_10004473_pt1 | contig 24359 bp, 14 predicted proteins | sample YL17G07_20_MG_FD_203693 | JGI IMG/M metagenome (GOLD analysis project Ga0315282, IMG submission 203693) | Sediment microbial communities from Yellowstone Lake, YNP, Wyoming, USA - YL17G07_20 | ecosystem: Environmental > Aquatic > Freshwater > Lake > Sediment | place: USA: Wyoming | collected... | reverse complement strand
GGAGCCGAGGCCGCATCAAGCGCGTCGCGCGCGCCGCACAGGACGACCAGAAAAACACGGACGAGAAAATAGCCGTTTTCACGCCGGTTTCAGGTTAACATAAGCCCTGGAGTTGACGTCCGCCCCCTTTGCGATCAGGAGCTCGGCGAACTCCTTTGAACCCATAATGGCCGCCCAGTGCAGAGGCGTATATCCGCTGTTCTCGCACTGCGCATTGACATCTACGCCCTTCCCGATGAGGAGTTCCCCCATCTCCCTGGCTCTGGGGTTGCAGGCCGCACAGTGCAAAGGCGTCGCACCGATCTTGTCTCGCGCCATCACGTCTGCGCCTTTGGCCAGCAGAAATTCGGCGATTGCTATCGTCCCGTACTCTGCCGCCTGGTGCAGGGGCGTCCTTCGTCGCTTGTCCCTGGCGTTTACATCCGCACCCATGGAAACCAACAGATCGACTGTCTGAAACGCGCTATGCTCGACCGCACAGTGGAGGGGGGTGCTCCCGTCCCATCCGTGCGCATTCACGGGACAGGGAAAGGAATGCACGAGCCTTTTGACCTCGGCGTCGTTACCCACACGAATCCATGCAACCAAAGCTTTCTCGAGGTTGTGCTGGCGCACATAGTATGCCACGGCGAGCGCGCCGGCGAGGATGAGGAGAACCGAGACGACGATGACGATTCGGCGTTGCTCCCTGTTGGGCCTTGGAATGAACGCGTGTGCCAGCGTGAAGACGGCGAGCAACGGGGGGACTTCAACAAGAATTCCACCGACGAGGAAGACTAGAACATACAGAACGCCGTGAGCGAGACCACCCATGAACACCACGACGGCGATGAAAAGCCAGATCGGGATGTAGAGCGCCGCGATTCGCCAGGGCGAGAGAAGGACTTTTCTCCCCGCTCGACGCATCTCCGCGAGGACCGCGATGATGAGCCCGAAACCCGCCCAGCTCATCGCACTCACGACGTAGATGCCATAGCCGGGCCCCGGCCAGGGAAATGAGTTCGCGAGTCCGAAATAGAGTTTCCACGGCTGGTAGACCCAGGACCCCACCATCAGCGGGGCCATCATGAGCGGCCCGGCGAGAGGATCTCGATCGAGCCTGGGAAATTCCCGAGCCGTCAGATTCAACGCCACCGAGATGGCCGCCGCGCAGAGAACAATCAGGATGATCCGAGCCGCTTTCATCATCGCTGACGCTCCTCAAGGGACAGCGCTTATTGCGGCAGTCCTCCGCCACCGTTTCCCTGCGGATGCCCAAACTATTCTATCCACTCAAGTGTGTCATTTCCACTTGCAAAGGGGGAAATCGAGCGGCTCGGCTTCCCCGGATGGGAAAAGCCGCGCCCCTTTCGTCACCCGCCTTCGCCCGGATGCCCCGCCCCTTGGGGGGGAGGAAGGGCGCCGTCTTCGCCCCCGGCTAACATTGGGACTGAGGCTTCGGCGGGTTTCGCCTCTTCCCGTACAGGAAGCCTCCCGACTTGTCGGGACGGGGAGGCTTCACTTCACCCCCCGCCAAGAACTTCCCGCCAGCGCGGGCATGGAGCCATTCCTGCGGATGTGAGGGTTCACGTCCAGTCGCCTCCCGCGAAATGTTTGAACCGGACCGCGATAGAATATCGTTGCAAGTGGCGCCGTGGCAAGAAGAAAGCCGCGCAGCAAAATGCCAAGCGGCTTCGGGAATTCTGGTCGGGGCGATCCCGATGAATCGGGACGGCCTCTTGAACCCGGACCCGGAAGCGCCGTGAGCAGGTGATCAGGTGAGCAGGAGACCGTCCCGATGCATCGGGACTCTACCATAAAAAAAGCCGCGGTTTCCCGCGGCATTTTTTATGGTCGGGGCGACAGGACTTGAACCTGCGGCCTCTTGAACCCCATTCAAGCGCTCTAGCCAAGCTGAGCTACGCCCCGACCTTTCAAACCCGCAACGTCTGAAAAGAGCACTTTACCCCATGTACGCGGGCGATCCCGATTTCATCGGGACGACCTTCCCGATGCATCGGGACGCTCTAGCCAACTTTACCCGCCTCAGGCGGGCTGAGCTACGCCCCGAATCCAGTAACGAATTCTACACCGGTTCCTCCCGTGCGTCAACCACAAAGTCTCACGTGGTATCCATGCCCCATTTCTTGAGCTTGGAGATGAAGGTGGAGCGGGCAAGTCCCAGTTCCTTCGCCGCGCGCGACTTGTTGCCGTTGGCGTTCTTGAGGGCCTTCTTGAGACTCTCCCGCTCGATGGTGTCGAGCTGCTCCGTGAGTGCGCCGCTGGCCTCGCCGACGATCGCTTCCACGTGCTCGTCGACCTCGATGGGGAAGTCGGCCAAGGTCAGGGTCGGCCCGTCGGCTAGCACCACCGCGCGCTCGATGAGGTTCTCCAGTTCCCGGACGTTCCCCGGCCAGGGATAGCGCTTGAAGAGCTCGAGGACCCCGGGGTCGATGCCGCGGATGGTCTTCCCGGCCGAGCGGGCGTACTTGCTCAGGAAATGGACGGCCAGGGGAAAGATGTCCTCCCTTCGCTCGCGCAGCGGCGGCACCTCGATGGAGATGACGTTCAGCCGGTAGAAGAGGTCCTCGCGGAAGTTCCCCTGGTGCATGAGCTCTTCGAGGTTGCGGTTGGTGGCGGTGATGATGCGGACGTCCACGGTGCGGGTGACGTTCGATCCGACGCGCTCGAACTCCTTCTCCTGGAGAACGCGGAGCAGTTTCACCTGCGTGCGCGGCGAGACGTCGCCGATCTCGTCGAGAAAGATGGTCCCGCCGTCCGCGACCTCGAACCGTCCCGCACGGTCGGCCACCGCCCCCGTGAACGCCCCCTTCTCGTGGCCGAACAGCTCGCTCTCGAGCAGACTCTCGCTCAGGACGGCGCAGCTCGTCCGGATGAAGGGCTTCTGCCGCCGCGGCGAGTTGTAATGGATGGCGCGCGCGATAAGCTCCTTCCCGGTCCCGCTTTCCCCGAGGATGAGTACCGCCGAGGAACTCGCCGCCACCTTCTTCACCGTCTCCAGCACCTGCTGGATGCCCGGGGAGGTCCCGATGATGTCCTGGAAGTTGTACTTCTCCTCGATCTGCTCCTTGAGGTAGACGTTCTCCGAGAGGAGCTGAGTCTGGAGTCCGAGGATCTCCCGACGCTGCTCCTCGATCTTCTCGATGTTCGCCTTCAGGTCGACGTTCAGGATTTCCATGCGCTGGTAGGTGCGGGCGTTGTGGATGGCGATGGCGGCGTGGTTGGCCAGCGTCATGAGGAGTCTCACGTCGTCGAGGGTGTAGATTTGTCTGGAGCGTTTGCGTCCGAGGATGAAGACCCCCAGCATCTCGTCCTCGCGGATGATGGGGATGGCGGCCTCGGCGTGCATCTCGACCATCTGGGTGATGAGCGGCTCGTACTCGGCGGCGTTCCAGCCGCGCTCGTGGAGCTCGCGCGTGGTGATGGGTTTGCGCTCCCGCAGGACGTGCTCGAAGAGCGGGTCCTGCCAGCTCAACGTGAGCTGGCTTTCGGGTTCGAGGTATCCGCGTGCCACCGCCACCTTCACGCGCCGCTCTTCCTGTTCCCACAGGAGCACGGCCCCGCGCTTCACGTGCAGACTCTCCATGATCGTGTCCATCAACTCCCGAAGGAGCAGGTCCAGGTCGAGGATCCGCACGATTGCCTGCGAGGTGTCGTACACCGCCTGCTGGAATTCGTACCTCTCGCGGTAGAACCTCTTGTCGATGATCTTCTGCACCCAGTCGCTTACCGGGCGGAAGAAAAACGCAATCGCCAGCACCGAGATCAGGAAGGGCACGCGCGAAACCTCGCCCGTCACCTGCGTGAGTATCCACGAAACGATTCCCACCGCCGTGAAGTAGATCACCATCATCAGCCCGCTCACCATCACGTACCCGAGGCTGCGGTTGAGGATGGTGTCCACGTACATCAGCCGGTACTTGAGCAGACTCAGTCCTGTGGCCACGAGCACCGCGAGCATCGCTAGCATCGCCCAGAACTGGAGCTGTCCGAAGATGTTCTTGGGGACCCCCTCGCTCGTCAGCACCCCGACCATGATCAGCGGGATGACCGACGTCGCCACGCCCCACCATACCCACTTGATCTGGTTCTTCACGTCGGTGTGGAGCGTGGTGCTCTGACAGTACCAGAGGCTGAGGACGGAGCCCAGGCAATAGACCAGCGTAATGGCGAGCTGGTAGAGGATGAGGACCTGGATCAGGTGCAGAAGTCGCCAAGTGGTGGCGGGGTCGGTTTCCCCGCGGACCACGTTGGAAAGACGCCACAGCAGCACCAGCATGGTGACGAGGTACACCGAGGACGGCAGGTAAATGAGCGTCGGGAAGAGCCGGACGCGCTTGACTAAGGGACTGGTTTCCGGATAGATGAGGAAGAAATGCAGGGTCACCGGCGCCAGGAACGCCGACAGGATCGCGAACGTCATGATCAGGTAGAGGTTTCCCGCGATGGTCTTCCAGGCGAACGCGTCCATGAAGACGGAGACAAAAATCACGCACAGGAGGTAGAAGAGCATGGTCGGACGGTCCTCGCTCCGACGATATTGGAAGATGAACGCGGTGGTGATGATAATCGTCCCGCAGACCATCCACAGCAGCAGGTCGACGCGGAACGGCATGTAGGTGATCTGGATGTGGGCCGTCTGCGGAGGCTGGTCCGAGGTGGGACGGTACACGATGGGAACCGTCTCGCCCCTGGGGAGCTTCTTGCTCACGCGGATCACGTCGAGGGGACTGGTGATCTCCTGACCGTTCATGCTGACGACGATGGCGCCCGGACGGATGCCCTGACGGTCAGCAGAGCTGTCGCGGTGAACCACGGCGACCCGCTGGCCGGTGAAGACGGTGAACCCCTTCCACGGTTGTCGGGTCACGTAGAGAAAGATCGCTAGACAGTGCAGCAGCGCAAAGAGTCCTGCCGCGACCAAACCCACCCGCTTGAGGAGTCGCATCTGCTCTGCGGACAACATAGGCCTGCCCCTGAACTTGCCAAAATTCTACCGCCATTGGAGTGGGGTGTCAAGGAGATTGTCTAATCCGCAAGTCTTTGTAGCCAAAGGACTTGGGAACACAACCGTCGGATTGTCGATACTTTTGTCGGGTTTTCGACAGCCGAAAAAGGGGACAGGGGGGCTGTTGAAAGACCTCCGCCGAAACAAGTGGTGTGGCAGGGGCAACTCGTCTGCCCCTGTTTTGGAGCCCTATCGCAACTCTGCAGGGGCATGCAAGCTGCCCCTGCCACACATTAGGTTTTTTCAACAGCCCCACAGGTCTCCTTTCTTCTGTCGGAGGGCGGGAGGTCTCAGTGGTCCTCCTCGGGTCTGAGTCCGCGCTGCATGAGGTCGCTCACGGCCTGGCGTGGGGACTTATCGTTGAAAAGGACCTGATAGACCTCCTCCGTGATGGGCATTTCGACGTGGTGGCGCTTGGCGAGTGCGCGCGCCGAACGGGTGGTGGCGACGCCTTCCGCCACCGGCTCCATCCGGGCGAGGATGTCGTTGAGTTTCTGCCCCCGTCCAATGGCTTGGCCGACGGCGAGGTTCCGTCCGAACGGGCTGAAACAGGTGGTGATGAGGTCGCCCGTTCCGGCGAGTCCCGAAAACGTGGAGCGTCTCGCTCCCATCACCTCTCCCAGGCGTGCGATCTCGACGAGCCCGCGCGTGATCAGGGCCGCCTTGGAGTTGTCCCCGAACCCCAGTCCCTCGCAGATGCCGGCCGCTAGAGCGATCACGTTCTTGAGCGCCCCCGCTAGCTCCACCCCGAGCAGGTCTTCGCTCGTATACACCCGGAACCGGTCGGTGCTGAAGACCCGCTGAATCTGCCGGGAAAAATCGCGCTCGAGCGAGGCCGCGACCACCGTCGTCGGCAGTCCCCTCGACACCTCCTCCGCGTGACTCGGACCCGACATCACCGCGAGTCTCTCCGGTTCGAGGACCGCTTGGACGATCTCGCTGGGTCTGAGGAGGGTTTCATTTTCGATGCCCTTGGCGACGGAGAGGGCGGCCGGGACTTGGCCGATCTGTTCCCGGGCGGCCGCTAGCGTGGTGCGCGCATACTGCGTGGGAACTCCGGCGATCGCGAAGTCGAAGGGGCTAGCAGGTCCGGAGGCGCGGCTCAGGATGCGGATGCTTTCCGGGATGGCCACCCCGGGGAGGAACTTCCGGTTCTCGCGGGTGCGTGCGAGTTCCTCGGCGTACTCCGGGAACGCACTCCACAGCGAGACGTCGTGTCCTTTCGCCGCTAGCAGCATGGCGAGGGTGGTTCCCCAGGCGCCGTCCCCGATCACGATCGCTTTCATCACGGTCCTTTCCGGGTTGCTACTGAGTCTCGTGCGGCCAATGGAACTGGTTCCCCCTCTCCCCTTGAGGGAGAGGGTTGGGGTGAGGGGTTCTTGGAACGGGCGGAACAGGTGCCTTTTCCGCCTGACCCCCCTCACCCTGGCCCTCCCCCTCGGAGGGGGGAGGGGACGCCGTCCGGATGGGCGTGTTCCATTATCGATACGAGACTCAATAAGTGCCGCATTTCATAAGTTCATGTAGGGTTGCTATCGGAATCTTTGTGCCACTGGTCCCGATGCATCGGGACCAGTGCTCTTTCCATCGTGTTCTCCCTGCCAGAAGGACACTGGCGGGTCCCGATGCATCGGAACCCGTGGCACAAGGCGGACAAATCTGCGGTTCCAACCTCCTTCTGCTGTTTCTCCCTCGGCCTTCGGCCTTGTTTCTATCTGCGTTCATCCGCCTCTCAGACCCCGATGGGGTCTTTCCCTCGGACTCCGAGTGCTCGGGACGAGAAGCGGGGTCCCCGAGGGGCGTTTATCTGCGGTTCCAAGTTGTTTCTTTCGTTTCTCCTTCGGCCTTCAGCCTTATGCCTTCAGCCTTGCTTCTAGTGGATCAGCTTTCGCTTGAGGACCTTTCCGGTGAATCCGCGGGGGAGTTCCCCGGGGAACTCGACGAACCGCGGGACCTTGAACGCTGCAAGACGCCGGGCGCAGAAATCCCGGATCGCCGCTTCGTCCGTCCCGCTCGTCCCCGGCTTCAGAATGACGAACGCCTTCACGACTTCCCCGCGCATCCTGTCGCTCGCGCCGACGACCGCCACGTCGGCGACGTGCGGATGAAGCAGAATCGTCTCCTCGATCTCGCGCGGGGAGATGTTCTCCCCCGCCGAGATGATGAGGTCCTTCTTCCGTCCGCTGATATAGAGAAATCCGTCCTTGTCTATCCATCCAAGGTCGCCCGTGCGGAGACACCCGTCGGGCGTCATCGCCGCCGCCGACTCCTGGGGCAGGTTGTGGTAGCCGACACAGACGTTCGGCCCCCGGACACAGATTTCCCCCTCGGCGTTCGGGGGGAGGTCCTTTCCCTCGTCGTCGCGGATGCGGATCTCGACGCGGGGGAGCGCCTTCCCGGCGGAGCCCCGGCGACGGTCCCCCATGGGCACGATGCTGACCACCGGCGACGTCTCGGTCAGGCCGTACCCCTCGGAGAGCGGGAAGCCGAAGCGTTCGAGGAAGCGGTCCCAGGTCTGCGTGGGCAGCGGCTCCCCGCCCGACACGCAGATCCGCAGCGACGAGAGGTCGTGCTTCTCGGCCACGTCCGTGCGCAGCATCGCGTTCCACACCGACGGGATCGTCAGGATGATCGTCACCCTGTGCTTCTCGACCAGCTCCAGGAGCTCGGGGGCGCTGAACTTCGCGAGCATCACCGTCTTGCCGCCGAACGCTAGCGGCAAGAGGAGCCCCGTCGTCAGGCCGAAGGAGTGAAAGAAAGGCAGCATCGCCAGGAGCACGTGGCTTGAGTCGAGGTTCAGCGCCTCGATGCAGCTCTCGCAGTTCGAGACGAGGTTCCTGTGGGAGAGGACCACGCCCTTGGGCCTGGCGCTCGTGCCCGAGGTGTAGAGGATCGTCGCAGGAGTGTTGTCGCCCACGGGCGCGGCGGGGAAATCGCCCGGTTTCGTGCTAGCGGCCGCCTCGCGCATTTTCTCCATCGCCTCCTCGATGAGGATGAGCCGGGCGACTTTTCCTTCGAGGGGTTTCGCGAGGCTCGCGGTGGTGACGACGGCGTCGATGCCGGAATCGGCGATGATGTGGTCGAGCTCGCCCCCGGTGAGGAGAAAGTTGATAGGCACGGCGGCCCGCCAGGCGCCCGTGACGCCGAAATACGCGATAGCGAACGCGGCGGAGGGCGGAAGGGAGATGCCGACGTGCGGTCTATCGGTCCACCCGGCGACCGACCGAGCGCACGCGCTAGCGAGGGCGGCGAACTGCCCGTAGGTGAGCACGGTGTCGCCGTCCACGATCGCCGTGCGGCCCGGACCGGCCGACACGCTCGCCAGCAGCATCTCGTTCAGGTTCATCCTCGTCCTCCCCGGGGGCGGATTCTACCGCCCGGGCGGACCGATTGCAAGATGGAAGAGAGAGACGCTGAGACGCTGAGTCAACACCTCCCAAGTCAACAAGTCGACAAGTCGGCGGCGCGGGGGAGGTTGTGCTCGATGCGGTCGATGGTTAGGCGCTTCGGGCGACGGGGAAGAATGAACGGGGCGTGACCATAGTTAAAGAAAACCTATGACCCTCTAGTTACCACCACGTTGCTTCTGTTTCTCGTCGTATTCACGTTCCTGCTCAAGCAGCGGCCGAACCCAGTTCTCAACTTGCCCCCAGTCTGCAAGGCGCGGAATGCGCCGGTCTGGCTGAGGATAGAGTTGCATAACTGCCTCCCACAGATCTTCACATGACCGACGCGGGTGCCGTGCTGCGAAGCAGTCATAGAAACTCTCGGTGGTGAGGTAATGGTGGGTGTGAATGAATGGCTTCCAGTTCTCGAGGAGTTCGTTTTCAGGTCTGATATCGATGATCTCGGTTTGCTCCAGTCCGCGAGACGCCGGATCTCCCCACCCCTGCTTCATCATTTCGATTGCTTTTACATCGGTCTCCGGAGCGCTATAGCCAAAGATGGTAAGGATATACGCGTGCTTGAGAAAACGCTGAAATTCCTTCCAAGGGGTGGCTATCGAGGGATCATCACTGTAGTTCTTCTTGGTCACAGGATAGAGCAGGCGAATGGGAACAAACCCAGAGCCGCACTTCAAGCAACGGGAGCGACGATCTCCCAATGTTGCAGGCTTGTGTCTACCGCAGTACCCGATTGCGACATTGCCATGAAGATGTAGTGCGGCAGGTAGGATGCCAGGGCCAAATCGTTCCGCGTTTCGCATCAATGCCTGCCAAAGGAGTGGATCCCAATTGAAGGTGGCGATCATATCCTTCGGTCGAAGTGAAAGGACAAGGTGGTCGTAAAGAGTCGGCGTGTCCGGCAGGCTCAGGGACGCGAAATACGCGAATACAGTCCCTTCGAGTTCCGCCAGAAGTTCTTGGTGTCGACCGGACGCAGCGAGTTCAGAATATAGGGCCTCGAAGTCTCGAGTTTCATGTGCGACGCCGTATTCCTTGAATACCGAACCTAGTCCAGCAACATCAACTAGGTCGTTCATCAATGGCAAGGTGCATCCACGCACGTCTCCCTTGGGACACGCCGCACGACTTGCCCCAGCACCAAGCACGAAGACATGGGGCCTGCCGTCGTACGGAGATAGTACATGGTTGATCTTATCCACCCACCCACTCCGAGGTAACTATGGACACCCATAACCGTGCCTAGGTACCCAACCGGATGTCAAGGATATCCACCTTCATGATACCGAACTTGCAACCTGTTTGCAAGTGTCTTTTGGCGTCCCGCCAGGCGGCTGGAAGGATGGGCGGCGAGGCGTGTGAGCACGTCGTCCCGATCTGACAGGTCCCGATGAATCGGGATCCGACCATTGCTATTCTTGGCCCATGAACCATACAAGAATTGTCGAAGGGGGAGCACTGAGGCGGGGGCTGGTACACATGGACCAGCATGCAGTTATGTGTATGCTGGAGGACGCAACAGGACGGATTGGGACGATTCCAGCCAGTGGCGGCGCTGGGCGCGGCGCTCCCGTGGACTCATGGCTCGGGCGGTGACAGGATCGGACGGTAACGCGCCAAAGGCGGCCAAAGGTGCGCCAAAACCGGCCACGGATCAGCCAAAGCGAGCCAGGCGAGGGACACCGATGCGCCGGAACGCGACGCAATGAGACTCATTTCGACATGCCGGAAAGGTGGCATTTTTGACGTAACTCGAGATGGCCGATTTCGCGATATCGAGTTACGACGAACCTTCACACCTTGAAGGACCGGGCGGACACATCGGTCCGCCCCTACGTGTGCGGCCCCCCCATCCGGGCGGACACACGGGTGCGCCCCTACGTGTGCGCCATCCTCATCCGGGCGGACACACGGGTGCGCCCCTACGTGTGCGCCATCCTCATCCGGGCGGACACATTGGTCCGCCCCTACAGACCCCCGTTCGCCGATAATGTAACTAATTAATTAGATATGGATAGACCCAGGGTATTTGCATCTCACGCGCACCTCGGACTCAACAGGGACAGGCCTACCAGGGGTCCCGATACATCGGGACTTGCCCATGGCTGTTTTCTTGCACCCCTTCGGGGCGGAGAGTCAAGCGAAGCCGAGTACCGTCCCGACAGGTCGGGACGGCAAAGATCTGTCGCCCCTTCGGGGCGGAGCAGAACGGATTCTGCCGCCGGGATGGACCGATTGCCGGGCGCACGGGACACGGAGTCTACTCACCCCGGCGAAGCCGCTTCGACTGGCCCTTCGACTGCGCTCAGGGCTTCCGCCAGGGGCGGAAGCTTTTGGCTTGACAATAGTTGCCTCGATGTCTACATTGCCGGGAAATGAGGTCACACTGGGAAGGGGGAGAGAGATGAAGGCGCTTCGCGCGGTGGGGACGTGTTTTCTGTCGGCGGCGATGGTGCTCGCGTGCGGGTGTCGGACGACGCAGACGAAGCCACCCGAGGAGGCGGTGAACGAGTACGCCGAGGCGCAGGCGAAGATCTCCGCTGGCGACCATGCCGCCGCCGCGGCACTCCTGAAGAAGTATGTCGATGTGAATCCATCCTCGATATACCGGACGGATGCGCTGCTTCTCCTGGGGAACTGTCAGATGGCGCTGAAGGATTACCCGGCGGCTCAGGTTTCCTATGAGCAGGCGCAGGGGAAGGCGCGGACCAGGACCATCAATGCCCAGGCGAAGGCCGGGCTCGGGACGGCGATGATGTTCCAGAAGCGCTGGACCGAGGCGGCCCAGGCCTACGAAAGCGCACTCGCCGTCAGCGAGAAGGACATCGACGGCCCCACCGTCCTGATGAATATGGCGAAGGCCCACATCCGCACGGGGAACTGGAATCTGGGACGCGGGAGTCTGCGGAAGCTCGTGCGGGGGTATCCCGACAGCCCGCTTCTTGCGGAGGCCCGTCCTCTCCTCGCCCAGACCTCGGACAGCTATTCGGTCCAGGTGGGAGCATTCGCCACGCGCGAAGCCGCCGGCCAGATGATCGAGACGCTCCGGAAGAACGGGATTCTCGGGGCGACCGTCGTGGAACGCTCCTACGGCACCATGCGCTTCGCGGTGCGCGTCGGGAGTTTCGTCAGCTACCAGAGGGCGGTCGCCGAGGCGGAAAAGCTCAAGAGCATCGCCACGGATACATTTGTGTATCCGTAATCCGCTCCGGTTTCCTCGTCTAAGCGGTCGCACATAAGTTTTGTAAAGTACGTCCCAGGTTCATGCGACCGCTTGCGCTGGGGGTCTGGGGGAAAGCGCCCTTTCCCCCAGGGGCTGACAGGCCGAAAACGCGATGAGGAAGAGCGTTTTCGGCCGTAGGGGGCGAAGCCCCTATGGAATGCGGTCTCACCCTCGGTTCCCTCACACTGTAAGAGACTTAGGTGAGACCGCATAGCTCCGGGATGGGGGAAGGGAGAGCGTCCTTATGAAGCGCGGGTCCAGCGGGACCCGTGCTTTTTTTGGAACTCGGTGGAGGGAGTCAGAGTCTAACAGGACGCCCTATACCTCTCTCGGAGGGACTTGCATGCGGAAGATCGTTTTTCTCCTCGGTGCCCTGGCGGCCGGAGGCGCATTGGGTTTCTGTGTCTTTGCCCAGCCCGCGGAAAAGAAGGAGGCATTGCCCGAAATCGGCAAGATGACGATGGACGAACTTCTCGAGGAGTTCCATCACCCGCCCGGGGAAGTACTGAGTCTCCCGGCGCCTCAACGGAGGATCGACGTCATCAACGCCCTGCGGCATCTCGGCGAGCCGCTGGTGACGAAGCTGCGCGCCGACCTGAAAGACCCGGACGTCAAGGTGAAGACGCGCGCCGAAATGGTGCTCAACAATCTCGGGAACGTGGCCAGGCCCGCCGTGCCGGAACTCGTCGAGGCGATGGGTGATCCGAGCGACGAGGTCCGGTGGTGGGCGGTTGCCGTCCTGGGGCACCTCCGGGACCCGCGGGCGTTCCACGTGCTCGTCAACGCGGCGCGCGACCCCGCCTCCGGTGTCCGGTCCGCGGTCCTCCAGCACGCCTCGGATAGCCTCGCGGACGGGGCGTTCGCGACGGCCGTCCTCGCCCTTTCAGACCAGGACCTTTATGTCCGGTGCTCGGCTATCCAGCGTCTCTGGATGCTCCGGGACAAGCGTGCCGTCGCCTTCCTGGCGCCCCTCCTGGAAGATACCGGGGTCCGCAGTTACTCGATTCGGGAAGGCGTCAAGACTGCGGACCGCAACTGCGACGACGCGGCGCGTGCACTCGAACTCCTCGTGAACGGGACGTACGTGTCGCCCATGAAGGGGACGCAGGAAGAGCACGACCGGCTGGTGGAGAAGTGGAAAGTCTGGTGGAAGGAGACGGGCGCCGAGTTCGACGCGAAACTCTACGCGGAGCCGGACCTGAAGAGGGCGCTCGAATAGCGGCGGGAAAGCCCCGCGGGATAAGTCGGCCTCCCATTCCTCCCGAAGCCTGAATCCGTCCTGAATCCTGAATCCGTCCTGAATCCATATCTTCCTTGAAATGCCCGCGTGCGGTCCCTATGATGTCTTGCGCTCGCCGTCTCGGCCCGTAGGGGCTTGCATGGAACGGCGCCGTCGGCGACAAGTGCTTTTCGAGGAATCCCGATGCCGGACGACATCGTCAAGCAGTCGGAGGATTTTGCCGGCTGGTATCAATCGGTGGTCCAGAAGGCCGAACTCGCGGACTATAGCGAGGTCAAAGGCTGCATGGTCATCCGTCCGTACGGGTACGCCCTCTGGGAGAACATCCAGCGGGACATGGACCGTCGGATCAAGGAGACGGGACATCAGAACGTGTATTTTCCGATGCTGATTCCGGAGCGGCACCTCCGGCGGGAGGCCGAGCACGTGGAGGGTTTCGCGCCCGAGTGTGCGGTGGTCACGCACGCCGGGGGCGCCAAGCTCGAAGAGCCGCTCGTCCTCCGCCCGACTTCCGAAACCATCATCAACGTTACCCTCGCGAAGTGGATCCAGTCCTACCGCGACCTCCCCATGCTCATCAACCAGTGGGCGAACATCGTCCGGTGGGAGATGCGTCCGAGACTCTTCCTCAGGACCACGGAGTTCCTCTGGCAGGAGGGGCACACGGCGCACGAGACGCGCGAGGAGGCCGAGGAAGAGACATTGAAAATGCTCGATGTTTACCGGGCGTTCGCGGAGGAGATGCTAGCGGTGCCGGTGGTCACGGGGAAGAAGTCGGAGTCGGAGAAGTTCGCCGGGGCGGTCGACACCTACTGCATCGAGGCCCTGGTGCGTGACGGGAAATCGCTGCAGGCCGGGACCTCTCACTTCCTCGGGCAGAATTTCGCGAAAGCCTTCGGCGTGAAGTTCCAATCGCGCGAAGGGAAGCTGGAATACGTCTGGCAGACGTCGTGGGGGGTGTCGAGCCGGCTGGTCGGCTGCATCGTCATGGCCCACGGGGACGAGCGTGGGTTGATGCTGCCGCCCAGCGTCGCACCCATCCAGGCGGTGGTCGTGCCCATCTGGAAAAAGCCGGCCGAGCAGCAGGCCGTCGCGAAGGAAGTGGAAACGATCCGCGGGGAACTCGGCGCGGACGTCCGGCTCAAGGTCGACGACCGGGAGCAGTATACCGCCGGGTGGAAGTTCAACGAGTGGGAGATGCGCGGGGTGCCGGTCCGCATCGAGATCGGCCCGCGTGACGTCGAGAAGAACCAGGCGGTCCTCGTCCGACGCGACACCGGGGAAAAAGAGTTCGTGGGCCGCGACGGGCTCAAGCGCGCCGTGCTCGAAACACTCGACGCCGTCCAGAAGGGACTCTTCGAGCGGGCGCTCCGTTTCCGCGAGGAGCACACCCGGGAGATCGCGGACTACGAGGACATGAAGCGGGTCCTCGAGGAGACGCCCGGGTTCGTCAGGACTTTCTGGTGCGGCGACGCCGCGTGCGAGGACAGGGTGAAGGAAGACACCAAGGCGACCATCCGCGTGATTCCGTTTGACCAGCCCCAAGCGATGGGGCGGTGCGTCGCGTGCGGGAAGGAAGGAAAGAGTCTCGTGCTCTTCGCCAAATCGTACTGAAGCGGGAAATCTCGGGGCAAGTCCGGCGGACTGGAGCGGAACGGAGGATGGGCGAAACGTGGAAGGTGCAGCGAAGACTGTGATCCGCTTTGGATTCGCCTTGGCTCTGGCCTGCGCTGTCGTGACAAGGACGGCCGCGGCGGTGGGCCAGGGGGCCTCCACGGCCGGGCCCCCGGCGACGTCGCAGGCAGACCGCGACTGGCCCTCTTGGCGCGGCCCCAACCACAACGGGTTCATGGCTGACACCGACTGGGATCCGAAGAACCCGAAGGTGCTTTGGAAAGTGAACGTCGGTTACTCGCACGGGTGTATCTCCGTCGTTGGAAACCGTGCCTACGTCCCCGGTTCCTTTGAATACCACAAGGGGAAGATTTACTGCCTGGATGCCGACACCGGCAAGGAGGTCTGGTCGTACGTCATCCCGACGGCGGAGGCGCTGAAAGGCAAGAATCCCGCGAACTGGCACGGAGGCATGTTCTCAACGCCGCTCATTGACGGCCAGGTGCTCTATACGGCCAGTGTCGAGGGCGTGATGGTGGCGCTGGACGCCGCCACGGGCAAACTGATATGGTTGAAAGATTTGCGCAGGGACGAGCCGGGTTTCGTCGTGCCGGGTTACGGCATGGCCACCTCGCCGCTTCCGGTGGGAGAACTCCTCGTCTGGAATCTCTGCTCCGCCGGCATGGCGGTGGACAAGAAGACCGGCAGGACTGTATGGAAGTCGGCATTCGGCGACGCATGGCACAGTTCTCCTGTCCCCTGCAAGCGGAACGGTGAGGAAGGCGTTCTACTGCGGAACGGGTCCTTCTTCACCATCTTGGCCCCGACGACCGGCAAGGTCCTTCTTCAGGGAGAGAAGATCGGCATCCAGTACACGGACCCCGTTGCCGATGGCGACTATCTTCTCATCGGGGCGATGTGGGGCCAGGGAACGGGGCCTTATGCCCTGTACGGCACCGACAAGAACGGCCCCGTAAGGGTTTGGTTTCAGAAGGATCTGGGCGGTGCGTTCGGCTCAACCCCGGTCATGCGGAACGGTGTCGTTTTCACGTTCGGGCCGGCCGGGTGCCTGGACGGGAAGACGGGCGCCTTCCGCTGGAAAGAGGACAAGGTGTCGGGAACGGGGATCATCGTCGGCGACAAAATGATTGTCCTCACGTCGGTGGGCGGCGACCTGATCATCGCAGACGCCTCGCCGGATGCCTACAAGGAGGTCTCGCGTCTGCACGTCCTCGACAACCCGCCCGATTGGAAGAAGCGTTCCTACTTCGAGGAGCATTGCACCGTCCCCCCGAGTTTCTGCGGCGGGAAGATCTTCTGCCGGAACAAGTGGGGTGACGTGGTCTGCGTGGACGTGAGCAAGAAATGATCCAGCGGGATGCGGCCCGGTGCCATGCTTCCGCCCGAAGCGAAGCAGGCTGGACCCGCCCGGTCCGTCACGGGCGACGGCCGTGGGGCGGTTCCGCCGGGACCGGGAGAAAATGAACTGAGGGAGGAGAGGAATGGTGCGTCTCAGCGGTTTCGTGATCGTTGCGGGTATCGTCGGGGTGGCGTTGTTTCTGTTCGGGTGTACGACCGGTCCGGCCCCGGCGCAGGCGCCCGCGCCCGTCGAGAGCCGCGTCGAGGTGGACTTCTACTTCCGTCCCGACAAGCCGCCCCTGCAGAGGTTCGTGAAGATCGACGGTCACCCGACTGTGCTTCAGGTGACCCGGCGGGCCGCGGAGGTCAGGACCGAGACCACCTCGACCGGCGACGAGTGGGTCGTCCGTATCGGAAAGTACGCGGGTAACGTCCGTGTCGGGACACTCTGGACCTACGAGCTGAACAACGATGTTCCCAGGAGCGCCCCGAACCTCGTCCATGTGAACGCCGGCGACGTCATCCGCTGGCGACTGCGGTGAGGGACGATGGGGCCGGCGCCGAGAGACGAAGGCCCTGTTCCTGAATGTCCCTTTGGGTCTGTTTCCAGGGAGGGATGCCATGCAGAGGAGTAACCCTTTTGCGGTGCTCGTGTTCTTTGTGCTCCTAGCGGTGGGGGTGCTAGCGGCACTCGGGGTTGCCCAGACCGCGGCGACCAACGGCGAGGTGAAGGGCGTTCTGACCGGCATCGCGGGATTCCTCGTCGCGCTGACCGTCGCGTCGTCCATCAAGATCGCGAAGCAGTGGGAGCGGGGCGTGGTCCTCCGGCTGGGGAGGTTCACCGGACTCAGGGGCCCGGGCCTTTTCATCATCATCCCGGTGGTCGACTCGGTGGTCTACTGGATCGACATCCGGGTCATCACGACGAGCTTCCGCGCCGAGAAGACGCTCACCAAGGACACGGTGCCGGTGGACGTGGACGCGGTGCTCTTCTGGAAGGTCGTCGAGCCGACGAAGTCGGCGCTCGAGGTGGCGGACTACGTCAACGCCATTGCGTGGGCGGCGCAGACCGCGCTCCGCGACGTCATCGGAAAGACGCCTCTTTCCGAGATGCTGGTCGGCCGCGAGACCATCGACGCCGAACTCCAGAAGATCATCGACCTGCGCGCGCGGCCCTGGGGCATCGAGGTGATCTCGGTCGAGATCCGCGACGTGCTCATCCCGGCCTCGCTCCAGGACGTGATGTCGCGTCAGGCCCAGGCGGAGCGGGAACGCCAGGCGCGGATCATCCTCGGGGATTCCGAGCGACAGGTGGCCGAGAAGTTCCGCGAGGCCGCCGAGACCTACGAAGGCAGCCCCACCGCACTCCACCTACGGGCCATGAACATGCTCTTCGAGGGGCTCAAGGAACGGTCGAGTCTCATCATCGTCCCCAGTTCCGCCGTCGAGAGCATGCAGCTCGGCGGGATGGCCGGACTCGCCGCACTGGCCAAGACGATGATTCCCGAGGGGCCCCCCAAGGAGCCCCGGAAGAAAGAGACGAAGGAATAGGGCTAGCAGGCCGACGCACAGGGGAATCGGACGGAGCCAGACATGCTTCTCTGCGGGGCCGCGAAAGCCGTCATCAACCCGGACCTCCCCATCGCACTCGCCGGCTACGGCCCCGGGCGGGTCGCCACGCACGTCCACGACGACCTGCACGTGGCCGCGCTCTACCTCGAGGACCCGGCGTCGCGCGAGCGTCTCGGACTGCTCACCTACGACATGGTCCACACGGAGAGCGGTTTCATCGCCGAGGTGCAGTCGGCGGCGAGCCGGGCGACGGGGATCCCCGAAACCTCCCTCCTGACGACCGTGTCTCACGCCCATTCGAGCCCGACGGTGTGTCCCGCCCGCACCGACGGGCCGGTCGAGCGTGAGCGGTGTCTCGCCTGGCGGCGCCTCGTCGTCGAGCGCTCGGCCGAGGCGATGAAGCACGCCGCCGGTTCCGCCTGCCCGGTGAACGTCTATTACAACACTGCCCGCGTCCGCGAAAACGTCAACCGACGCGTCTTCTTCCCCGACGGACGATACTTCTACCAGCCCCTCCAAAAGAACCTGCTGCCCGTCGCCGACGGCCCCGTCGACGACGAACTGGGCATGCTCTTCTTCCTGCGTGAGGAGAAGTCGGGTCCCGTGGCCACCCTCGTCAACTACACCGCACACCCGCTGACCGTGGGTGACACTTCGAGCGACATCACGGCCGACTACCCCGGGGCGCTGAAGCGTGAGATCGAGCGGAGTCTCGGCGGCACTGCACTCTTCATCACCGGCGCCGCCGGAGACAATCACCCCCTGGGGGCCGAGGCCGGCTTCGGACGCGCGGAGCGCATGGGACAGGCACTCGCCGAGAAGGTGCTCTACCACCGCTGGGACGCCGTGAAGCTCGACGAGCCCGCGATCGCGAGCGACATCCGCGACATTGTCCTGCCCGCGATGACGGACGAGGACTTGGCCCGGGTGCCCGGGCACGACCACTATGGCAGCGGGAAATTCCGCGACGTCCCCGACCACCTGAACACGCCGGGAGGCATCGCGGCGAAGCTGAGCCTCTGGGCCGTGGGACCCGTCCTCTTCGTCGGGACACCCGGGGAACTCGTCGCCGAACTGGGACTCCGCATCAAGTGGGAGAGCCCCTTCCCCAAGACCTTCATCATGTACCTCGCGACCGAGCACATCGGCTACATGGCACACCGGAACGCCTTCGCGTGGGGGGGCTACGAGGCGGTGACGACGTGCTTCGGTCCCGAGGCCGGTGGGAAGTTCTGTGACGAGGCCCTGGCCGCGGCAAAGGACCTCAAACGCCGCATCGAATCGGCCGGCCGACGCGTCGCACTCCCCGGCTCCGAGAGCCGGTGACACCCAAACGTCCTGCTGAGGGGCTGTCATGAAAAGCCGTTTCCGCATCACCGGTGGACTGACGAGCGAACTCTTGAAGCTCATCCTCGACGACGTGCATCAACTCGTCGGCGAGATCGGGCTCGAGATCGACCATGGCGAACTTCTGAGGGAACTCGCCGACCATACCGGCGTCACGGTCAAGGGCAACCGGGTGTGTTACGACCCGTCGCTGGTGGAGGCGGCGCGCAGGCAGGTGCCCGTCGAGGACACCAACTACGCGACGACTAAGCCGGGCGAGGAAGACTTCGTCATGCGCCCGCCCTTTTCCCCCTTCGACGTCCTGGATTTTAAGACCGGGAAGAAACGTCCCGCGCGGGAGAGCGACGTGGTCGAGGGGGCACGTCTCTACGACGCCTTCGACTGCACGGGTCCGGTGCACGTGCACATCGCGAACATGGACCAGCGGCTCGCCCCGATCCACATCGCGAAACTCTGTGCCGAGAACTCCCGTGGCGTCGGGAACTGGTCGGCGGCGTACAACTACGAGCAGACCGTGTGCATCCGGGACATGTTTCTGGCGGCGGGCCGGGACGAACCGGCGGTTGCATTCGAGATGACGCACAGTCCGCTGAGGCTCGACTCGTATTTCCTCGATATCCTGATGCGTGCACGTCGTTCGGAGAACGGGGTGCGGGGACTGACCGCGGGCGGAGGGGCGATGCCGCTTCCGGGCGTGAGCGCCCCCATCTACTGGCGCTCGGCCGCCGCACAGGGACTCGCCGAGTGCCTCGGCGGATGGATTACCGCGAAACTCATCGATCCGGCCGTCAAACCCTACGCTTCCTTTCTCGCCTGGGCGCCGGACATGTCCACGTGCAAGTGGACGCATCACACGCCCGACGCACTCCTCTTCTCCCTCTTCACCCGACAGGTGATGAAGGAACTGCTGGGTCTGACGGTGTATGCCCCGTGTGACGACCTCAACCGGATGTGCCTGCTGGCCATGCAGGGCGTGCGGATCTTCGAGTCGGCGGGAGTGAGACGCGAGTGTTTCTCGCTCGCACACGTCCCCGTCGACCGCGAAAAGATTTACTTTGCCGAGGCGGTGGTGGGCGGCCTGGAAATCCCGGAAGAACCGGGGCTCACCGCGCGCATCATCCGCGAGACCTTCCCGGAGACCGCGTTTCTCATGCACGAGACCACGCTCGACTATCGAAGGCTCTACTGGCACCCGAGGGTGTTCACGAAGGAGACGCCCGCACGCCTGGCCGAACTCCTGATGGCCGATTCCGACGAACTCCTCGCGGAGGCCCGCGAGATCGCACGGAAGAAGATCTCCGCCAACGACTTCGCCCTCGCGGACGACGTCCGCCGCGAGGTCGAGAAAATCTACCGGTACGGCCGCCGGGCCGTGCTCCGTTTGCCCGGGTAGGCGACGGCTCTTTGCGCTTGTAGCGCGCGCCCCCCGCGTCACGCGACCCATGAATCGGTCACATAAGCAGAAATATTGCAGGATGAGGGCCTGTCTCGTATCATTGCAGCAGGTTACAGGCGGGCCACCAACAGCTTGCCGGCCACGTGGCCAGTCCCTTCCCAAACCGGTGAACTGCTGGTTGACAGCAAAGATCCAGACTGATATGTTTGCCGATATCCCGAACCGCTCCACGCTGGAGTCGGCGAGGGCGGGACGGGCAAGATGAAGTAGAAGCGGCTTTCCAGTGGGAGGCTTGGCCCACGCCGGCGCCGGCGGGGAAGTGAGTGCGACCACGCGACTGGCCGGCTACGTGGACAGCGGCTTCCCAGTGGGGCGCGACGGGAGTCGGGAAAGCGGCACATCCTACCCACGGGTTGGCGCGTTGACAAGCGACGCAAGTCGAGTTACAGTAAGGCGGACGGAGTTCTCGGGAGGTACGAGGGCTATCTCATATCATACCAAGAGGTTAGAAGCAAGGTAGCAACAGCTGACGGCGGAAGCCCCCACGCACCAAGAAGATGACGGTTTTTCATGAAACAGACCTTATGGCTGACGTCTAAAATAGTAGGACGTCTACGAGAAGCACTGAAGCACCGTTGAGTCCCACCTTGCCGACTACGTGCTGCGGATGTAGCGGCTGGCTGTGCGAATTGGAGGCGACCACGACAAAGCGCAAGACGTCGTTTAGGACGCTTGTGTAAGGGCGCTGCAAACCCTGGTCGTTTAAACGGCCAAGCCGAGTTGTCCACATGGTTGCAGCGGATAGGGGTGAACTGTGCACACGATTGTCTGCAAGAGGAGACACATAGGCTGCCCGCCCGGCAAGTGACATTGAGCGAGAAACTGGCTGACATTCTGACCGAGGTTGGCCCATGCCCCCCCGCCAGAGCCGAAAGAGGGGAGTCTACCCCATCGCCGCAGCAGTAATGGAGAAGGACCACTTTCGCAACAAGAGCGCCATACAGGAAATGACAACCGTGCCCCTCGGCAGACCGGGGTGCGCGAAGGAGAATGGATGTCTTCCGACGTGAATACTGCCGTGCGAGCGTGGGTGGTGGGGTGCGTCGCGGGGGTGCTTGCCGCGACGCCGAACGTGCTCGCTCAGGCCGAGCAGTCGCAGCAGGACCCGGCTGCGACCGTGGTGATCCTGGCTCCACATCTGAAGGCGGAAGACCCGGCCACGCGAGTGGCGGCGGAACTGCTTTGCGACCGACTGGGGCAGGAGCTCGGCGAGAGACCGGGAGTAAGGGTTGTCGATCGAACCCAGATTGATCGCGTGCTGGCTGAACACGCGTTGGCGCCGAAGCCGGCCGGTCCGGTGCTCAGTTATGACGCGATGCTCCGGGTGGAGGTCGATACGCTTCGACCGGTGCCGCGCGTCGACGTCAGTGTGATCGACCTGTCGATGGGTAATATCGTCAGCTCGAGAGAATATCCCTGGAAGAAGCCGTTGGAGCCGAAGCAACTGGCCGACATGACCGAGCTGTGCAGCCGGGCCGTCGAGGCCGCCGCGAAACCGACCGGGGGACTCAAGGTCAGGTTCCCGGGGGTCATGGTCACCGGCAAGGCGATCCGTCTGGAGCCGCTCGCGGAGCGATTGCAGCGAACGTTCGAAGAGTCTCTGTTGCGATCGCCCAAGATATGCCTGGTCCGTCATCTGGAGGCGGCGACGAGCCAGGAGGAATCCCTGCTTCTGCTTTTGGGCCTCAGCCGGCTGCCGGGGCAACGACAGTTCGCCCCGCAGTCGGACGCGACTTTGGAACTGCGCCTCAGTGAGATCGACGCGGTCGGAAAGATCTTCGACCAGACGACGGTAGAGATCGGGTTCCGCGTGGAGAAGGGCGCGCCGGGTGCGTGGGCGAGCGTGAAAGGCAACGTCGCCGATTGGGATCACGTGATGCAATCAGCCTGGCAGGCGGTGTGGAGAGATCTTTCGCAGGTGGATCCTCAAGCGGCCGCCGATTTCCTGAACGAAATGGCCGTCCGCCGCAGACAGGCCGAGGCGGAGTTGGAAAAGCTGGAAAACACAGGTGGGGTGAATCGCAGCGCCATAGACAGTTTCCCGAGCGCCGACGATTTCCAACCGAACGCCCTCGAGTATGCACGTCTCCAGTCCATGGCACAGGTGGGCGCCACTGCTGTAAAGATCGATCCGACCTATGAGAAAGCGGCACAACTCAGCCTCGCGCACAACTTTCTGCTGCGACGTTACGAGGGCCTGAGGGACAAGGCCGACATGCAGCAGGTCATGAAGCCGGTCGTCAGGGATGCCCTGAGATATTTCACTGCATTCGGCGGCAGCGACACCGACGCCAGAGACGTCAGCTGGGCGGCACTTCACTGGATGATGTCGCCGTGGCATAGGCATAGCTCGGGCCCCCTGGACCCGGAAGTCATGGACCTCATAAAACAAGTCGTCGATCTGACCCTCCCCGGGCCGATCCACATTTGGGGTCACCGCTGGGAAGACGGTCAAACACTTAAGCTGGTTTACGAAAATATGATTGCTGTCAAGATGCCGCCTGAGGCGTGCCGTCAGTGGCGCGACCGGCTGATCCAGGACCTCGAGTCCAAACTGCTGGAGACCCGCAGGAAAGGCCGGATCGGCAATCGCGATTTTGAACTGTGCTTCTCGTCATTGAGACACATCGCCGTCAAGTACGCGATCGATGAAGGAAATCCCGACAGGGCCAAGGAACTCCTGGTTAACCTGATGCAGGAGATGCCGGATCCAGGATACCGCTACTCGTCTACTGACATCCTGGGGCAGGCCAAGCGTTTGAGAGATCCTCAGCTTGCCGCACAGGTGGAGCAATGGCTGAGTTATCATCACCAAGATCCGGTTGACATACGGGGCGTCGGATGGCCGCTGGGGAGGCTTTACGAGGGCCTTCGACCGCCTGTCGTGCAGGACAAGGGCTTGAGCGCCAAGTTCAAGGTCGCCTCCGAGGTCATGGAGAAGGGGAACGTCTTCGTGAAGGCACTGGGGGTGGGCGAGGGGCGATTGTACGTTGCGGGCGGGAACTTCGGGTACGGGTACGTGCCTCTTGACGAGGACGGCACCCCGGCGAGTGATGAGATCACCGTCTTGCCGCAGCCGGTCCCCGCCCCCAATTCGCGGATCAATGCCTCGGAGGTGCTGGCAGGGAGGTTGTGTGTCGGCACGGACTGGTCCGGCATACTGGTATATGATCCGAAGAGGAACGAATGGAAGACCTACTGGGCCGAGCAGGGCCTGCCCCACTGGAGGGTCGGCCGGTTCCAAAGGCTCGACGATCATACGTTGATGTGCTTCGGCGGGGAGTACTGGGTGACCGTCGTCTATGCCCTGGATGTCGAGTCGGGCAAGATCACGCTGCTGCAAAGGACGTTTGAAAGGAGTTGGGGCGGCAGCTCCGGGGACATCGTCGGCGCGTGGCCTGTCGGGAAGAAATGGTTCGGCGTGTACCGCAGGGGGGTAGTTGAAGACATGCTTGGGCCGCATCCGGTCGTGCGCCGGTGGACGGAGTGCGCACCCGAGAGCCTCGGCTGGGAACGTGTCGGGACGGAGCCCATGTTGGGCTATCACCCGCTGTCCCTGGCCACCGTGAAGGGCCGCCATTTCGTCGCGTTCCCGGATGCCTTGAGGGAGATAAGCGACACCGGTGAGACCATCCGTGTATGGTCGTTTGACTGTTACCTTTGCCTGGAAGGAGCATCGGATCTCGCGGGACGAATGCTCGGATATCACCGGTTCCCTCTCGCCGGCGAAGTCCCCGGAGGGGTGTTCCTGGGCCATGACGACTCGTGCCTGTTCTTCGCGAGTGGCCGCGGCCTGGTCTGCTTCGATCCGGCCCAGGACACGTGGTATGGGCCCGTGGTGGTGCAGACTTACAGGGACTTCGGACTGTCGTCCGGGCAACCGGTACTCGTGACCCCGCATGGGATCTGGTGTGGGACGGCGTACGTGGCCAAGGCGGATGTCATCGAGGCCGCCAGGAAGGCCGGCCTGGTGGCGACGACCGAGCAGATCAGGAAACGGCGAGCAGAGATCATGGACGCCGCGCCCCCTTTGGATCGGGCGAAATTCGCCTTCACTCTGCATCAGTTCCAGAAGGCCAAGGCCCTTCTCGCGCAGGTCCTGGAGGAACATCCGAACGATCCGGAGGCGATGATTG
>Ga0315282_10004472_pt1 | contig 24365 bp, 19 predicted proteins | sample YL17G07_20_MG_FD_203693 | JGI IMG/M metagenome (GOLD analysis project Ga0315282, IMG submission 203693) | Sediment microbial communities from Yellowstone Lake, YNP, Wyoming, USA - YL17G07_20 | ecosystem: Environmental > Aquatic > Freshwater > Lake > Sediment | place: USA: Wyoming | collected... | reverse complement strand
AGGGGCCGGCGCCGCTCAGTTTTGTACGGGGCGCTGACTTAACTGCATCCAAGACGCGCGAAGGGGAAGAGACCAATGCGCAGGCTCATTTGGGCGCTCCCGCTTTTGACAGTCATGTGTGCCCTCCTTGCCGTTGGAGGCTGCGGGAGGGAGGGCATTTCCGAACATCGTGCCTGGCAACAGACCGGGCCTGCAACCTTGCCGCGCACGTACGTCCTGCGGATAGGGGACACTCTGTCTGGGATCGCGCGCACGTGCTACGGGGATGAGAACCGCTGGCATGACATCTACGCAGCAAACCAGGACCGGATAGCGGACAACCCCCTCTGTTGGCGACCGGGCCTGGAGATAGTGATTCCCTGAGGACTGACCTGGCGTGCCGGGAGCGCGACTTGACTGGGCTCAGGCGACGGATATATTGAGAAGGTGCCTCGCAAGCCCTGGCGCGAAGCGGACGCTGGGATGGCGCCGTCGGCTGTGCGACCTGTAGGACGGGGGTGACGATGCTCGCTGACCTCCGAACTCCGGACGGAGGCCGCCCTGCACGGGGTGGTCCCGCTCCGAATCTCCTGTACCCTCGCAATCCTCCATGCCTCTCAGCAATTGCCCGCTCGGCCGGCAGAATGGTCGCCTTGCTGTTGGCCGTCGCAGCTCTTGCGATGCCGGCGCCCGCGGCGCCCGCAGTGCATGGCGAGATAAGTGCTGAGGAACTGCAGCAGAGGATTGAGCGCCTGGTGGGCGACATCAAGGCGGAGCAGGATCCGTCAGGTGCTTTTGGCCTTCGGCAGAACCAGAACTGGGGGCTGGGGCAGACAGCGCTTGCAGTGATGGCTTTCCGGTCGGCGGGGCTCGCCGCGGACGACCCTGCCGTCCGCAGGGCCGTCTCCTATCTGCTCGACCACCAGGGGGAGGGGCAGCAGGGCGTCTATCAGACCTCGCTGAAGATCATGGCTTTGGAGAGCTTGGACCCGAAGGCCTACAAGGGGCAGATTGAGGCTGGCGCCCACTACCTGATCCGCGCTCAGCAAGGCTCGGGCGGCTGGTCGTACACAGAGGGAGGGCAGACCGACAACTCCAACTCGCAGTTTGCGGTCCTGGGCCTGAATTCGGCGGCCTTGAGCGGCGTGGATATCCCGGAACCCGTCTGGCAGGGGGCGCGAAGGTATTTCAGCGAAGGCCAGAACCCGGACGGCGGATGGCACTATCGCGTCCGTTCCGGAGCATCGTACGGCAGCATGACTGCTGCAGGTGTGGCGAGCCTCTACCTTTGCGACCTGTGGCTGCACGTCAAGAGCGGGCGCTGCGGCGTCTACCCCGATGATCGGCAGCTCCAGGCAGGTTTGAACTGGCTGGCGGAGCGATTCACGGTGACGCGCAACCCCGGGCATGAGATGTGGAAGTTCTACTACCTATATGCGCTCGAGCGGGCGGGCGTCATCTTGGCACACCGGTATTTCGGACGTCACGACTGGTACCGGGAGGGCGTCGAGCACCTTGTGGGTGATCCTGGCCGTTTGGTGGCGGCGCCGTCTCAGTACGAATGGCCACTCCTGCAGAGGTGCTTCACGCTGCTGTTCCTGGCTAAGGGCAATGCGCCGATCCTTATGCACAAAGCCCAATGGGCGGGCAAGTGGAACACGAACCGCTACGACCTCAAGTTCCTGGTGCAGTACATCAGTCGGCAACTCGACCAGCCGCTCGACTGGCAGGTATTGCCGCTAAACGCACGGCTGGAGGAGATGATGAGTGCGCCCATTCTCTTCATCAGTGGCGGCGGCGCCGCGCGATGGGACATGGGCGAGACGGAGAGGCTGAAGCAGTACATCGCGGCCGGGGGGTTCATCCTCGTCGAGGCAGCGAACGGCGACGCCGTCTTTGACCGTGTGTTCCGGACCGCGGTGAGGGAGCTTTTCCCGGAGGACGAGCTTACGGCTTTGCCGAGAGACCACCCCATCTATGCCTCTTACTTCGACATACCCGCGGGACAGAGGCCGCCGTTGGAAGCCATCAAAGGGCCGTGCTGGATCTCCCTTCTCTATGCCCCTGGCGGACTTTCCTGTGAATGGGACGTGGCAGACTTCGAGCATGTGAGCTTCAAAATGGGCGTAAACGTCGTCGCCTTCGTAACCGGCCTTCAGAAGCTCCAGGGCAAGCTGAGTAAACCCGTCTACTATGTACCGTCCAAGCGGGAGTCTGAGCCGCGACGGGGAGCCTTCACCCTGGGGCAGGTGGTGCATGGCAGTGACTGGAGGCCGCACAAAGCAGCATGGCCGAAGGTTCTGGAACTTGTAAACAAGCGAGCCGGCGTGGAGGTCTACAGTCAGCCGCTCCCGCTCCGGCTGGACGTGGAGAGCCCCTTTCAGGCCCAGATGCTCTATGTCAGCGGCGTGCAGGCCGTCACGCTGAACGCCGAAGAGAAAAGGGCGCTGAAGCTCTACGTCGAACGCGGCGGGTTCATCTTTGCAGAGGCAGCTTGCGGGAGCAAGCAGTTCGACCAGTCCTTCCGCCGATTGATGAAAGAGCTGTTCCCCGACCAGGACCTTAAGGTGCTGCCGGTCGGACATCCCCTTTTCGAACTCGGCGAACCGCTCGAAGATGTTGCTTACAGCCCGGTTGTGCGACGGGAGAATCCCGACCTGAAGCGACCCGTGTTGGAGTTCATTGAGCAGGCGGGCCGGGCGGTGCTCATCTACAGCAAGTACGACCTCAGCAGCGCCATCGAAGGCCACCCTTGCTTCACGTGTCCGTCCGTCCTCGAGCCTTCCGCCAGCCGGCTCGCCGTTAAGATCGTCCTCTACGGGTTATCGAGTTAGAGGGTTGGGTCCGTCTACTTCCCCGCGCAGACATCCGAGAGCAAGGATTGCCGCCCCTCGTTGGCAGTCCCTTCTCTCTGAGGCGCCACCCGGCTGCCCTCTTGTTTCACTGTCCGGCACTTCGCCGCACCCCGCCGTTGGAACCGGCTTCCCGATCCCCCTTGGCATTCATTGCACGCAACGGAAACGTGAGCCCGGTCCGCCCGGGAGGCCACAAGCAGCTTGGCCGGCAACCGGCCCGCTTGTTTTGCCGGGGCCACGGAGTTATCCTGTCATCGCACATCGAGCAGGACGCTCACCCAATGCTGTCTGCTCCCGGTCCGGAGGCTGGTGCCATGGGGCCCGGCCAGCGTGGCCCGCGGGGGCCGTGGTAGCCCTGCCGCGGTTGTCCGCCCAAGGATGGGCGGCGATCGCTTGCTGTGCCTGAGGCGCTGGAGGGCAAATGAAAGAGGTCATCAGGCATCTGTGGCGGGTGATTCCAGCTGCAGTGCTGTTGATCCTCATCTCTTCCGCGTCCTTCTGGTTTCTGAACACGTTTCAGGATTCCTCCGAGGCCAACATTCCCTGGATATCCGTAGGGGGTTGGCTTCTGGCATCCAGGTTCCTCATGGCGGTCGCTTTGACGTACGTCGCGCTTCGATCTCGCTGGTCGGGTACGCAACTCGTTTGCGCAATCTTCGTGGCTTTCTTCGGAGTCCATACGTTCATCAACATCAGCCAGGCCTTCATGGTCATGCCGGATGTAATGACCCTACAGATGGCGGCCCTGTTGACGGCGCACGGCTTTCTGGTTGCCTTGGCCTTCTCCTTCGTCTTGGTGGCCGTGGCGGGGCGCATGTGGCAAGCGACCGTTGTGGCCGAAAGCAAACGTCTTCACCTGCCCGCCCGCGAATGGCTATGGAAGTTCGGCCTCAGTGCCTGCGTATGGGTAGGGCTGTACGTGCTCGCCCAAGTTCTGGTGGCTCGGTACCTGCGCGGGCCTTATCCGGCCGAAGGCAAGGTGCCCTGGTGGGAACTCGTCATGCTGCAAACGGGGCGCGCTCTGCTTGTCGTGGCCTTCGTGCTTCCGGTGGTCAAGATGCTGGAGGGGGGGCGGCTGGAAGCAGGGGTGACGGTCGCCTTCCTTCTCTGCATCCTCGGGGGCATCGCGCCGATGGCGCTTCCCGTGGCAGATTTGCCGGAGCAGACGCGGTTGACTCTCCTCTTCGAGCACGGAGGGGCCAACTTCGTGTATGGCTTCCTCGTGGGGTACCTCTTCAGCCGACAGCCTTCGGGGCTCTGACGGCCGACGCCATGCGTTTGGGGGTTTTGCAGCACGGATCCTGACTGCGGACTGCTCTTGGTTCGGTGCCTGCGCAGTCATTTGACACTTCTGGAAGCGGGGAATAGCATGTACATTAAGGATGTACGTAGCCTCCCGCGCCGCGCCTGAGGTCCTTAAGAAACTCCGCGGCGACACCAGGTAAAGACCCACTCGGGATGCCGTTGATGAAGCTGGCGGTAACGGGGAAGGGCGGGGCGGGGAAGACAACCGTCGCCGTCCTCCTGGCAAGATACCTCGCCGAGCAGGGCAAGGCGGTCGTCCTCATAGACGCCGACCCGGACGCCAACGCTGCAATGACCCTCGGGTTGGATCCTTCGCAGCAGCCTGCGCCGATCTCCGAACTAAAGGATTTGATCGCCGAGCGGACCGGCGCCAAAGGAACCGGGGGCGAACTCTTCACGCTGAACCCCCGCGTGGACGACATTCCTGAGCGCTACTCTGTGGATGCAGGCGGCATCAAGCTACTGCGCATGGGGCGCCTGGCTAGGGGAGGCGCCGGGTGCTTTTGTCCTGAAAACGCCTTCCTCAAGAACCTGCTGGCCTACCTTATCTTTCAGCAGGACCAGGTCGTCATCCTCGACATGGAGCCCGGCGTGGAGCATCTTGGCCGTGGCACTGCGCAGGGAGTTGACCGGATGCTGGTGGTGGTAGAGCCGGGGAAACGCAGCATTCAGACTGCCTTTGCGATTCGGCAGTACGCCGCGGACATCGGCATCCACAATATCGGCATTGTCGTCAACAAGTTCCGTTCCGAAGGTGAACTTCGGGCCATCGAAGACCAGCTCCAGGGCCTGCCGGTCTTGGGCCGCTTCCCGTACGACGAGGACGTCGCGGCCGCCGACCTTCGCGGTACAAGCCCCTACAAAGGCACGGTTGAGCAGAAGGACCGCATACGCGAGTTGCTGGCCATGGTGGCGGCAGGGAACTGAGCAGAAGGACGCCTCGGGCGTCCAGTGACCGGTGAACGACATTATGAAAAGCCGTGGGGACCACGGGATGGAGGCAGAAGTGCCCGACGAGAGGAAACCAAAAACAATAGACAGTGCGTCTCAGGAGATGATCGAGCACGCCGCCGAGTGCGGACTCGAGTTGGCCTGGGATCGCTACGAAGCGGTCCTGCCCCAGTGCGACTTCGGGGTGCTCGGCATCTGCTGCAAGAACTGCGCGCTCGGGCCTTGCCGTATTGACCCGTTCGGCGAAGGGGCCAAGTGCGGGGTCTGCGGCGCCACGGCGGACACGATCGCCGCCCGCAATCTGGCCCGCCACACGGCGGCGGGCGCCGCCGCCCATTCCGACCACGGGCGCGATGTAGTTCACACGCTGCTCCTTGCAAGTCTGGGCAAAGCAGAGGGTTACGGGATCAAGAACGAGCCCAAGCTGCGAGCGCTCGCGAAGGAGTTCGGCATTTCGGATAAGGGGAAGGACCTGAAGAAGATCGCGGCGGAGGTGGCGGAGGTGGGCCTGGCGGACTTCGGGCGGCAGGAAGGCACGCTGCGGCTCGTGAAACGGGCCCCGCAGGCCTTGCAGAAGAAATGGGAGAGGATGGGGGTCACGCCGACCGGCATTGATGCAGACATTGTGCGCGTACTTCACGCGACAAACATGGGCGTGGACAGCGACCCTGTGCATGTGGTGAAGCAGATGATACGGGCCGCTCTTGCCGATGGGTGGGGCGGCAGCATGTACGCCACGGACGTCAGCGATGTGCTCTTCGGCGGCCCCGAACCGATCCGCAGCCAGGTCAATCTGGGCGTGCTCAAGCCGAAGGCCGTCAACGTGGTCGTGCACGGCCACGAACCCACCTTGTCCGAGATGATCGTCGCGGCGGCGCAGACCCCCGAGATCACCAGGAAAGCGAAGCAAGCCGGCGCCGAGGGCATTCAGTTGGCCGGAATCTGCTGCACGGCGAACGAGATACTGATGCGCCATGGAATCCCCATCGCCGGCAACTTCCTCCAGCAGGAACTGGCCCTGGCTACGGGAGCCGTTGACGCCATGGTCGTGGACGTCCAGTGTATCCTTCCCGCCGTGGCGCGGTTCGCCCGAAATTACCACACCCGGTTGATCTCCACCTCCAAGAAGGCAGCTTTCGAGGGAGTCAAGCACCTCGAGTTCGATGAGCAGCACGCTCTCTCAAGCGCGCAGAAGATACTGTCGGAGGCGATCGAGGCGTTCAAGGAGCGCGATCCGTCCAAGGTCAGGATCCCGGGCAAGACCGAGGACCTCGTGGCCGGCTTCACGGTCGAAAGCATCTTCACTACCCTGGGCGGCCTCTACCGGCCCCTTTTCCGACCGCTCAACCGAGCCATAACGGACGGGCGCATTCGGGGCGTGGCCGGCGTCGTCGGCTGCAACAACGTGAAGATCACCCATGACTGGGGCCATGTGGAGATGGTGCGGGAGCTGATCCGAAACGACGTGCTGGTCGTGCAGACGGGCTGCTCCGCCATCGCCTGTGCGAAAGCTGGCCTGCTCCGGCCCGAGGCGGCTGTTTTGGCCGGCAAGGGCCTCCGCGAGATCTGCGAGGCGGTCGGCATAGCCCCGGTGCTGCACGTAGGCTCCTGTGTGGACAACAGCCGCATCTTGCTCGCCTGCGTGGAGATGGTGAAAGAGGGCGGGCTCGGCAGCGACTTGTCAGATCTGCCGGTTGCAGGCGCCGCCCCCGAATGGATGAGCGAGAAGGCCATTGCTATTGCTACCTACGTCGCCGCGAGCGGCATCTTCACCGTGCTGGCGGAGCCGTTCCCAATCATGGGCAGCAAGACGGTGCGGGAATACCTGACGGAAGGCATGGAACAGGACTTCGGCGGGAAGCTGGCCTTCGAGAAGGACCCCGTGAAGGCCGCTCACATGATGATAGACCACATCAACAAGAAGCGTAAGGCGCTCGGCCTCGGTGAGATGCTCTACCAGCCAACGGAGCGCGTCCGTGAAGCCGCCGGCAAGGCGGCTGTTCCGGCGAGCTGACCCGCCGATTAGGAAGAAACAAGAATGGCTAAGGAAGGTCGGAGTACGGCGGTCGTAGTGGACCTCGAACGGTGTCTTGCCTGCCGCTCGTGCGAGTTGGCCTGCGCCAAGGCGCACGCGGGGTTTGCGGACATCGTGGAGGCGGTCCTCGCTGGCGCGCACCTGCTGCCCAGAGTGAGGGTGATTGCGGCTGCAGGGAGAGCAGTGCCGGTGCAGTGTCAGCACTGTGAGGACGCACCGTGTGCCACCGTCTGCCCCTCAGGCGCCATCTATCGAGAAGAAGAGACCGGTCGAGTGCTGTCCCGTCCGGAGAGGTGCATCGGCTGCAAGTCGTGCGTCGTTGTCTGTCCTTTCGGCGCGGTGGAATGGCACGGCCCGAGCCGCTCGGTGGTCAAATGTGATCTGTGCGCGGAGATCATCGAGGCGGGCGAGGCGCCGACCTGCGTGATCGCATGTCCCACACATGCGCGACGCGTAGTGGTGCTCCGGGACCTGACGGATCGGCGTCGCAGGGAAGCCGCCGCGCGGACGGTCAAGCTCTACGAAACCGAAAGCAAAGCCGGCAGGAAGTAAGCCGGATCGAGGAGCGGTGAATGCCTGTCATCGAGGCTGACTTGGCTGTTGCGACGGCCGACCAGATCATAGACGGCTACGGCGCCGAGCGCAGCAGCCTGATTCACGTCATGCAGGACATTCAGCAGGAGCTGAGCTATCTTCCCCGCGAGTCGCTGCGCAGGGTTTCGGAGAGGCTTGAGGTCCCGCTGGCGGAGGTTCTGCGTGTGGCCACGTTCTACGCAGCCTTCAGCCTGACGCCTCGAGGCAGGCATCTTATCACGGTTTGCATGGGGACGGCTTGCCACGTCAGGGGGGCTCCGAGGATACTCGACGCCCTTGTGCGCGAATTAGGGCTTGGCGATGGTCACGAAACGACGGATGACATGAAGTTCACCGTCAAGAGCGTACGCTGCATCGGGTGCTGCGGCCTGGCGCCCGTGATCAACATAGACGGCAAAGCTTACGGACGGCTGACGGCGCACCGTGTGCCGCAGATTCTGCGCGAATATGAATGAGACTACGCAGACATTCCTGATTCGCACGCTGGACGACCTTGAGGAGGCGGGCCAGGCTGGGCGACGGCGCCTCTACCCCGGCCGAGTCAAGATCAAGGTAGGCGTGGGAACCTGCGGCATTGCGGCCGGCGCCTCCGAGCTTTACCGGGCCCTCATCCGGGAAGTTCGGGAGAAGGGCCTCGACGTGGAAGTGGCAGCCACGGCGTGCATCGGCCTCTGCCAGCGGGAGCCGCTCGTTGACGTTCAGGTCCCCGGGCGGTCGCGGGTCCTATACGGTGACGTTGCCGCGGACCAGGCTGCGCCGCTGCTGGAGGCCGCCTGTCGGGGCGAGATTTTCGGGGGGCACGCGATCGCTCGCACGGACGCGGACGAGGAAATTCTCACCGATACCCGTCATGTGCTGGCGAGCAAGGCCGCCGTAGATGGGGTCGTCCCCTTTGGCAATGTGCCGCTGTTCTCTTCCCAGTTGCGGATTGCCATGCGCAACTGCGGCATCATTGACTCCGACAGCATAGAGGAGTACATAGCCCGGGGCGGATACCTTGCCCTGCTCAACGCCCTGACGAAGTACCAGCCGGACGCCATCATCCAGATGGTGACCGACTCCGGACTGCGCGGCCGGGGCGGAGGCGGATTCCCCACGGGACGGAAGTGGGCTTCCTGCCGCAAGGCCCCGGGTGATCCCAGATACGTCATCTGCAACGCCGATGAAGGAGATCCCGGCGCCTACATGGACCGCGGCATCCTTGAAGGCGACCCGCATAGCGTGCTCGAGGGGATGATGATTGGCGCCTATGCCATCGGGTCGTCCGAAGGCTTCGTATACGTGCGTGAAGAATACCCGCTGGCCCGCCAGAAGCTCGCCACGGCCATCAAGGTGGCTGAGCAGTGCGGCCTGATGGGCGATGATATCTTCGGCACCGGGTTCAACTTTCGGGTCAGGATCGCGCGGGGGGGTGGGGCGTTCGTCTGCGGGGAGTCCACGGCGCTGATGGCTTCTGTCGAGGGCCGTGTCGGCGAGCCGCGCGCCAAGCACATCCACACCGTCGAGAGCGGCCTATGGGACAAGCCGACAACGCTCAACAACGTTGAGACGTGGGCCAACGTGCCGGTCATCATTGAGCGAGGCCCCCAATGGTTCGCCTCCATCGGTTCCCAGGGCTCGAAGGGCACAAAGGTCTTCAGCCTCGTGGGCAAGATCAAGAACACCGGCCTTGTGGAAGTGCCGATGGGCATCACGCTGCGCAAGATTATCTATGACATCGGCGGCGGGATCGCTGACGACAAGCAGTTTAAGGCAGTCCAGACGGGCGGTCCGAGCGGCGGCTGTATCCCGGCCGAGCACCTCGACCTGGAAGTGGACTTCGACCGCCTGACCGAGGTGGGTTCGATGATGGGCTCCGGCGGGATGATCGTCATGGACGAGGATAGCTGCATGGTGGACGTCGCGCGCTACTTCCTCGACTTCCTCCGCTACGAGTCCTGTGGGAAGTGTACGCCCTGTCGTGAGGGCAATCAGCGGATGTTCGAACTCCTGGACAAGATCTGCAACGGGCACGCTACCGAGGCGGACCTGCAACTGCTCCAGGACATCGCTGACACCGTCAAGACCACCTCGCTGTGCGCCCTGGGGAAATCGGCACCCAATCCGGTGTTGTCAACGATCCGCTATTTCCGAAACGAGTACGAGGCCCACATCAGGGACAAGCGGTGCCCCGCCGGGGTCTGCAAGGCGTTGGTCAAGTACTCCATAAATTCGGCGCTCTGCATCTGCTGCGGTCGCTGTGCAAGAGAGTGCCCGGTGAAATGCATCACCGGACAGACGGGCAAGCCTCCTGCGAAGGCTACTAAGAAGGACAAGGAGGAAGGCAAGGTGGGAGTGCCCTACGTCATTGACCAGGCTGCATGCGTCAAGTGCGCTACGTGTTTCGAAGTCTGCCCAGTGGGCGCTGTCAAGAGGACGTGATGACTACCGTCAGCTTCACCATAGATGGCAGGCCGGTCACCTGCGAGAGGGACTCGATGCTGCTGGATGTGGCCCTGGCGAACGGGTTCGACATCCCGACGCTCTGCCATCACCCTGCTGTTGAGCCTTACGGTGCATGCAGGCTCTGCCTTGTCGAGATAATCCAGGGACGTTGGAGCGGCGTGGAGGCCTCTTGCACCTACCCGGTCAGGGACGAGGGCATGGTTGTCCGGACGGACAGCGAGAAGGTACGTCGTTACCGGCGCCTGAATCTCGAACTTCTGCTCGGCCGCTGCCCGGAGTCCGAAACCGTCAAAGAGATGGCTCGCAAGCTCGGCATAGAAACGAGCCGTCTGGCCCCCGTGCCCCAGGCAGGCGAGTGCGTCCTTTGCGGCCTCTGCGTGGCCGTCTGCCAGGACCAGGTCGGTGCCGGGGCCATCGGCTTTGTAGGCAGGGGACACGAGCGCCGCGTTGACACGCCGTACGGTGAGCCCTCGGACGTGTGCATAGGCTGCGGGGCCTGCGCCGAAGTCTGTCCGACCGGCTGTGTCAGGATCGTGGACGACCAGGCGAACAAGATCCGTGAGATAGCGCCGTTCCACACGCGACACAATCTCCTGCGATGTCCCGAGTGTGGCAAAGGATATGTGGCGGAGAAACACTTACAGCATCTTGCCAGGCGCCTCGGCGATAAGGCGGGCATCCTTGAGGCCTGCCCGGTTTGTCGCGGCAGGCGCCGCGCGAGCGAGTTGCTGAAAGTATATGAGAAGGTCCTGAACACCAGGTAGGAGGTCCTTGATGTCTCGTGAAGTTTTCAGTGCGGTCATCCGCGGAGCACACCAGTTCGTCAGCGAGGCCGAAGGCGCCTGGAAGAGGGCAGTCGAGAAACACGGCGCAGCGACCGAACTGCGATTCCCCGAGACCGCCTTTGCACTGCCGATGATACTGGCCATTACGGGGCGGAGAGTGCAGAAGCTGGCGGACTGCGAGCCGGTGCTCAAGCACTGCCGTGAGGACCTTCTGCACGATGTGCCGGCCGAGAAGGTCTGGCTGCCCTACTTAGGGCATGGGCTTGACGCAGGCGCGGCGACGTTGTTCGCCCAGGAGATCCTGTGCGCGATTGACTACTTGGAGGGCTATAGGCCAGGCGACGGGTACACGGGCTTTCTGACGGATACCTCCATGCGCGAGGTGGGCATCCAGTTGGTGGACGGGCGCATGCCGGGCTTCGCCGCAATCCTCGGGCCGGCGCCAAACGACGAGGTCGCTGTCAAGATCATCAGGGAGCTTCAGAAGCGCAACATTCTCATCTTCCCCGTGGCTGACCGTAACGGCGCGACGCTCAAGCAGCAGCTCGACCGGCAGGGGATTCAGACTGGCTGGGACACCTACATTGTTCCCACCGGCCCTCGCACGCGCGACGCCATCTTCGTGCTGAACTGGGCGGTGCGCAGCGCCCTGACTTTCGGCGGCCTGAAGCCCGGCAGTTTCAGGGACATCCTGCAGTACCAGCGTGACCGCGTCTTCGCCTTCGGCATCACCTTCGGCCACATACCTGACGACTGGTATGCGACTGGCGCCGGCGCGATCCTGATGGGCTATCCGGTCGTGAGCGACAGCGCCGATACGCCGGAGGTCCGGCCGACGGGCGTAACCACCTACGAAGCTCTCGTCCGTCAGACCGACTACGAGCAACTCGTGCCTACCGGCATCGAGGTGCGCGGCGTGAAGGTCAAGGTCGAGCAGATTGATATACCAGTGGCCTTTGCCGCGGCCTTCGAGGGCGAACGCGTGCGTCGCGAAGATATGCAGGTGGAGTTCGGCGGCAAGAACGCCCGGTGCTGCGAGTACCTGCACATGGCCGACATGGACTCCATCACGGACGGCAGCATAGAGGTGCTCGGCCAGGATATAGATGCTGTCAAACCAGGCGCGGCCGTGAACTTGGGCATCGAAGTCCTGGTTGCCGGGCGTGAGATGCAGGAGGACTTCGAGGGTATCCTCGAGCGCCAGATTCACCGCTACATTAACCACGCCCAAGGCGTGATGCACATCGGCCAGCGCCACCTTGTCTGGCTGCGGGTCAGCAAGTCTACGTACCAACAGGGCTTCAGGCTGCGCCACTTTGGAAACATCCTCCACGCCAAGCTCCATGACGAATACGGCAAGATCGTGGACAAGGTGGCCGTGCGCATCATTACCGACCAGCGGGAGATAGACAGGCTCGTGGCTGCGTCTCAAGCCGCCTGCCGCGCTCGTGACCTCCGTCTGGCCGGCCTGAAGGACGAGGATGTAGACGTGTTCTACTCGTGTACCCTCTGCCAGACCTTCGCGCCCAATCACGTCTGCGTGGTGAGCCCTGAACGCCCCGGGCTCTGCGGGGCCTACACCTGGCTCGACTGCAAGGCCGCCTTTCAGATCAGCCCCCAGGGCTGCAACCAGCCCATCACCAAGGGCAAGGCGGTTGATGCCGCGATGGGCGAGTGGGAGGGCGTCAACCAGTTCGTCTACGACAAGTCCAACCGCACCGTGGACCATTACTGCCAGTACTCTCTGATGACCCACCCTATGACGTCATGCGGTTGTTTCGAGTGCATCGTGTGCATCGTGCCCGAGGCCAACGGCGTGTTGGTTGTGAACCGCGAATACGGCGGCATGACGCCTATCGGGATGGAATTCAGCACTCTGGCCGGCCAGGTCGGCGGGGGAGTCCAGACGCCGGGCTTCCTCGGCATCGGCCGGCGCTACATGCTCAGCCGGAAGTTCATCAGTTACGAGGGCGGTTTTTCCAGGATCCTCTGGCTGCCGAAGGAACTGAAGGACGAGATGAAAGACGACTTGGAGGCCACTGCCGCAGCCCTTGGTCTGTCCGGTTTCGTGGACAAGATCGCCGATGAATCGGTTGCGGTAGACGGCAATGCGCTCCTTGAGTTCCTGGAAAAGGCGGACCATCCTGCCCTCAAAATGCCTTCGCTCCTTGGAATCCCCGGCTCGAGGCGCGACTGAACGCCGGGGGAAGTCGCCTGTGCGGGGGCGTCTGCGGCGGGCCTGGGCACCCGTAAGCGCCGTACCCGACCGAGACGGTCCGCGTCGGTGCTGCGGGCCGGCCCCGGTGGTGCCCGTTGAGTTCAATCTGAGAGGAGCCGCAACATGGCTTTGACGGGGCTCGATATCTACAAGCTTCTCCCGCGGACCAACTGCGGGGACTGCGGAGTGCCCACGTGCCTGGCGTTCGCGATGAAAGTCGCCGCCAAGCAAGCCGCCCTCGAGCAATGCCCGCACGTCAGCGCTGAATCCCAGGAGCAGCTCGGCGCTGCAACTCAGCCGCCGCAGAAACTCGTCACCATCGGCACCGGTGCTTGGGCGCTCAAGATCGGCAACGAAACGGTCATGTTCCGTCATGACGAGAAGTTCCACCATCCGTGCGGCATCGGCCTGGTGTTGAACGACACGGACGACGTCGCCGCTAAGATCGAAAAGGTGCGTGCCCTGTCCTTCGAGCGCATGGGCCAGATCATCGGCGTGAACGTCGTCGCGCTGCGTTGCGCTGACGGAGACGCCACACGGTTTAAGGACGCCGCAGCCGCCCTCCATGCCGAGCTTGGCCTGCCGATAGTCCTCATGGCCGACTCGCCCGGGCTTCTTCAGCGTGTCGCCGAGGCCCAGGCTGACGCGCGGCCGCTCCTTTGGGAGGGGAAGGGGCCTTCAGATGAACTGCTCGCCTTTGCGGCCCGGGCGCGGCTCCCCATCGTCGTGGAGGGCAGCCTCGAGAAGTGCGACGCGGACGCTCAGAAAGCCAAGCAGGCGGGCGTCCAGGAGATGGTGCTATGTCCCGGCATGGTCGGCCCGCTCGAAGCCTTGCAGTTCCTCACGATCGCGCGGCGCGCCGCGCTCAGGCGCACCTACCGGCCTTTGGGCTATCCCGTCATGGTGTACGCGGGGTCCAGGGATCCGGCCCAGCTTAGTCTCGAAGCCGCGCAGTACGTCCTCAAGTACGCGGGCATCGTCTTGATGGACATGGATGAGCCGGAGTACGTGCTGCCCGTCCTCGTGGCACGCCAGGACATCTACATTGATCCGCAGGTGCCTGTCCAGGTTGAGGCAAAGGTCCACGAGGTCAACGGTCCCAATGAGACCTCTCCGCTCATAGTCACCACGAACTTCTCACTCACCTACTACAGTGTCCTGAGCGAAGTCGAAGCGAGCCGCGTTCCCGCCCGGGTGCTCACGGTGGACACGAAAGGGACGAGCGTCCTGACGGCGTGGGCGGCGGACCAGTTCGGCCCTCAGCAGATCAAGACCGCCCTCGAAAAGTCGGGCGTCCTCAACCAGCTTGGCGTCGGCTACCGCAAGCCCGTCATCCCGGGCCTCGTGGCCGTCATCAGCGGAGAGCTTTCGGAAGAACTGGGCACTGAGGTCATCGTGGGCCCCAAGGAGGCCAGCGGGCTGGGGCGCTTCTTGAAGAACGAGTGGCCGAAGTTAGTGGGATAGACCCCGAATGCCGAGGGTAACCTTCCACCCGTCCGGCGTAACCGTTCATGTGCAGCCGCACACGAGCATTCTCGATGCGGCCAGGCAGGCCGACGTCCCGATCCGGAACGATTGCGGCGGACAGGGCGTCTGCGGCCGCTGTCAGGTCACCATCAGGAGGGGGCACGCCGAGCGCTTCGGGGGCAAGCGCAGGAGCCCCAGCGGCCGGGATCTTGCCTGCCGTACGTTCGTTGCCGAAACCGACCTGGACATCCTTATCCCTCGGGAAAGCCAGGAACTCGAGCATGAAGTCACCGTCCGGCCGGTCAAGCCCTTCCCGGCTGACTACCCGCCGCCGGGCGCTTTGGTCGAGAACGTCATCCTTGACGTGAGTCCGCCCGACCTCAACGATAACTCAGCCGATCGAGAGCGGCTCGTCCGCCGCCTGCGCAAATGGCGCCGCGACGAATACCATGTCCCCCTCGCCGTCCTGCGAGACCTGCCGAGCCGGATTCGGGACGCCAACTGGCGCCCTCAACTGACCCTCTCCCTCGAACCGTGGGGCAGGAGAGTTCTCCACGTCGGTTCCCCGACGGGCAGACGCTGCTGCATGGCGGCCGTGGATATCGGCACGACCGCCCTTAAAGCGACGATGCTGGCACCCGCCGCGGCCTGGGCGGCCTCGTGCTACAACTCGCAGGTCACCTATGGCCCCGACGTCATCTCCCGTATCATCCATTGCCAGCGGGAGCACGAGCGCGGCTGCCGCGATCTTCAGGAAGTCGTGGTGGCCGACATCAACCGCCTGCTCGATTCCCTGCTGGAACGCAGCGGCCTCAGCCGTGAGGACGTCTGGGGCCTGGCCGTGACCGGCAACACCACCATGATCCACCTTTTCCTTGGCCTCTACCCCGTCTACATCAGGCGCGAGCCTTATGTCGGGTGCGCCTACCGGCCGCCGCCTGTCCGGCCGGACGACGTCGGCGTCCATATCAATCCCGCAGGGCGCGTCTTCTGCCTTCCGTCCGTCAGCTCGTTCGTCGGCGCCGACATCGTGGCGGGCGTTCTGGCCACTGGTCTATGTGACCGACACCTTCCTGCCGCCCTGATTGACTTGGGAACCAACGGCGAAATCGTCATAGGGTGCCAGGATTTCCTCGTCTGCTGCAGCGCATCGGCAGGACCCGCCTTTGAAGGAGCCGGGAGCGCCTCCGGCACTCGGGCTCGCGACGGCGCCGTGGAATCGGTCTGGAGCGACGGCGAGATCCGCTGGGCAACCATCGGCGGTGAGCCCCCTCTGGGCATCTGCGGGAGCGGCTACATTGACCTGCTTGCCACACTGCTGCGTGAAGGGATTGTTGATAAGACCGGCCGTTTCGCTGCCGGCGCGCAGGGCGTCAGGGAGGACCACGGAGAACTCGAGTTCGTCCTCGTTCCGGCCGAAGGGACTGCGACGGGACGCGACGTCGTGCTGACCGCCGCCGACGTCGGTAACCTCATCCGCGCCAAGGGCGCCATCTTCGCCGCCGGCTGCGTTCTGCTCAAGAGCCTCGGCATGGACTGGGCCGACATGGACTCCATAATGCTTGCCGGCGGCTTTGGCGAGAGCCTGCACAAGGAGAACGCCGTGGCCATCGGCCTGCTGCCCGACGTTCCGCGCGAGCGCATTGAGTTCGTCGGCAACACTTCGCTGCAGGGCGCGGTCATGGCCGCCGAGAGCGCCGAAAGCTACTGGAAAGCCGGGGACATCGCGGCTAAGATGACCTACCTTGAGTTGTCAACGCATGCCGACTTCATGGACCAGTTCGTGTCGGCATGCTTTCTTCCGCACACCGATGCGGAGAAGTTCCCATCGGTGTCAGGGCACGGCCACGGAGTCCCGAGATCGCGTAATTGATCAGAACAGTCAGAGGAGCCCCAATGCCCATACCTGATGTGAAGGAGAGGTTCAGCGGAGCAATCAATGAGGTCACCATCGGCGCGACCCCTGCGCAGGGCGGCTCCCGCATCCGCACTGTGACCATCGGCGGTGAGACCGGCCTGCCCATGCTGGGCTTCGAGGCATCGTATCCTCACTCCCCGGCCTTCGCCCTTGAGGTGAACACCTCCGGGGTGGATGACTGGCATAGGGAGGCCAGGAAACACGTGGCCGACCTGGCCTCGAATCTTGAGAAGTGGGCGGCTAGGTGCGAAGAGTGGGGAGCCGATCTCGTCTGCCTGGACCTGGCTGCCGCCCACCCCGACCGCGAGGGCCGCAGCCCTGAGAAATGCGCTGACGACGTGAAGCGCGTCCTCGGCGCCTGCGGCCTGCCCCTGATCATCTGGGGCACGGACGTTGACGAGGCCGACAACAACGTCCTGCCGAAGTGCACGCAGGCCGCCGCGGGCGAGAACTGCCTCTTGGGCACGGCCAAAGCCGACAACTATCGAACCCTCGCCGCGAGCTGTCTCGCCGACTCGCACAAGATCATCGCCGAGGCGCCCTCGGACATCAACCTCTCCAAGCAGCTTCACATCCTGCTCAGGGACGTTGGCGTGAACCTGAAGGACATCGTCATGCATCCGACCTGCGGCGCTCTCGGCTTCGGGATGATCTACATCTACAGCACCGTCGAGCGCGGCAGGATCGCCGCCCTCGGCGGCGACACCCTCATGAGCACGCCCGTCATGGTGAATCTTGGCAAGGAGATCGGCAGGGTCAAAGAGGCCATCGCCCCCGAAGAGGATATGCCCCAATGGGGGAAGCTCCAGGCGCGCGCGCCTTTGTGGGAGTCCGCAACTGTGCTGGGATATCTGGCGGCCGGCGCGGAGTTGTTCGTGATGCGCAACCCGGAGGCCCTCCAGCAAGCAAAGGCCGCCATCGAGACGATGTGGCCCAAACCGCAAGCAGCTTCCTGACCTGAAAGGAGCCGTCCCATGTTCGTGATCGGCGAACGCATCAACGGGATGTTCAAGGAGGTCAAGAAGGCCATCGAGGAACGGGACAAGGAGCCGATCCAGAGCCTCGCCCGCCGCCAACTGGCGGCCGGCGCTGACGCGCTCGACGTTAACGTCGGCCCCACCAAAGGCAAAGCTGTTGACAACATGCTTTGGCTCATAGACACCATCCAGGAGGTCACGGACGCTCCCATCTGCGTGGACACTCCCAAGTTTGACGTCATGAGCGCCGCGCTCAAGGCCGCCGGTAACCGCACCATCTTGAACTCCACCAAGGCAAGCTCCCCGGAGCTGGACAGATATATCCCCCTGGCGGTGCAGACGGGCTCTCAGTTGATTGCTCTAACAATTGACGAAACGGGCGTTCCGCGCGACGTTGACGCACGCGTCGCTATGGGCGCCAACATCGTAACTAAGGCGATGGAGCACGGCCTGGAACTCGTGGACCTCTACATTGACCCGGTTATATTGCCCGTCAATGTCGCTCCGAAGCAGCCAAAGGCGGTCCTCGGCGCCATCACCCAGTTGAAGGTGATCTCCGATCCGCCGCCCAATTTCGTTATCGGGCTCTCCAACGTCAGCCAGAGCTGCAAGGAGCGGGAGCTGCTCAACCGCATTTTCCTCTGCATGGCCATCGGAGTGGGCCTCAACGCCGCCATCATGGACGCGCTCGACACGGAGCTGATGAACGCTGCGATCACGGCCGAGGTCCTCCTCGAAAAACAGCTTTATTGTGACGACTATATCGCCGCTTACCTGAGCAACAGGTGACCTTGCGCCGCTACCGCGCAGGTATGGGAGGGCGGCATGCCGCTGCCCAGGCAGGACCACTATGAAGTCGCGCTCGGCGCGGCCCTTCGCAGGCTGCGCGAGCGCCTGCACGCGGACCGGCTGCGCCTTCTGCGGGCCCGCGTGAGTGAGGACTGTGGCACCATATCCCTTCCGTCGCTCTGCTGGGAGTTCGAGGTGCAGGTGCAGCCCTTTGCGATGTCGCTCCTGCCCGACCGCCGCGAAGTCTCCGTCGTCTGGCAGATACTCGTGCTCGACTACCTCGGTGCGGCGCACCCCATGCCTCCTGCGCGCTTTGTGTCCTTTGCGGATTTCCCGGATGGGCGCGGATACCAGAGCGCTTTTGACGCGCGCGTCGTCCGGAGGCTGGACCGGACCCTGGGGCGCGACCCCGGCGCGCTCTCCCGCGCCGCTGAGCGCCTGGCCGCCGTTTCCGTCGGGCATATCCCTCATGCCGGCGGCGGCCCTGGGCCGGCCTCGGGCAGCTTGCCGGCGGAAGCAGATGGGCCGGTGCGCTGCATATTCCGGTTCTTCCCTCTCCTTGAGTTTCAGGTCGTGTGTGAACCGGGCGACGCGGACTTCCCGCCCTCGTGTAACGTTCTTTTCTCCGACAACTTGCTCAACATTCTTACCATGGAAGACGGCATCGTGGCCGCCGAACGGCTGGTCGCCGCCATAGAAGGAAAGACCCCGGCCGCCTCTAAGTCGGGCTCAGTGCGATGAAAAGGATATACGTCGCCGCCACCGAGCAGCATGCCGGCAAGACCACCGTCAGCGTTGGCCTCTACCGGTCGGCCGTGGCCCGCGGCTACAAGACGTGCTTCATCAAACCCGTCGGCCAGCGCTACGTCATCGAGGAAGATGAACAGGTGGACGAGGATGCCGTGCTCTTCAAGCGCGCCTTGTCCGCTCAGGGCGCGATCAAGGACCTAAGCCCGGTCACGGTCCCGCGGGGCTTCACCGAGACCTACATCTTCCATCGGGATGCCAAGGGCATTCACAGCGCAATCATGAATGCAGTCCGTGCCGTTGAGGCAGCCCATGACCTGACCATTGTCGAGGGCACAGGCCACGCTGGCGTCGGCTCCGTCCTGGATTCCTCCAATGCTCAGGTTGCGAAGCTCCTCGAGGCGCAATGCCTTATCGTAACGGGCGGCGGCATCGGACGCTGCATTGACGAACTCTGCCTCAACCGCGCCCTCTTCGACAACTTTGGCGTTCCCATAATCGGCGCAGTGATCAACAAGGTCTATGAGGACAAGTACGACAAGGTGAGCGCCGCTGTCCGTCAGGGCCTGGCCAACGTCGGCATGGAGTGCCTCGGCTTCATCCCCTATTGCAAAGAGCTTACCTACCCGACGATGATCCAGCTCCAGGAAGAATACGGCCTGGAGGTGCTCTCCGGCAGCGAGCATCTGACCAATAAGGTCCAGAATATCATCGTGGCCGCGATGACGCCGCAGAATATGATCAACTACCTGAGCGACGGCACCCTCGTCGTGGTCCCCGGCGACCGCGTGGACAACATCCTGGCGTCCATTAACGCTCACCTGATGACTCAGACGGGCGGCGCCCCCCGGATAGCCGGCTTGCTCCTCACGGGCGGCTTCATGCCGCACCTCAGCATAGTCAACATTCTGTATGAGGTGGACGTGCCCGTCCTCCTCACCGACGACGACACGGCTGCCGCCGCCTTCAAGATGGGCAGCCTGGTGCCGAAGATCACCGCGCGCGACACCGACAAGATCGCTCTGGCTGAACAGATCATCAAAGAGCACGTGAACCTGGACCGGGTGTTTGAAGCTGTCGGGTTACCCGCGACGAGCACCTGACCAATGGCTAAAATCCTATACGTGGATGCGGACGCGGCCCGCGTCGACGCCGTCTGCGCCCTCTTGGGGCAGAACGGCCATGTGGTAACCGCCGCCGGCTCGGCCGAGCGAGCGATGCTCCACGTTGACCGCGAGGGCGGCTTCGAAGTCGTCGTTGCGCACCTGATTCTCCCGAGCATTGACGGGGCCGAACTCTGCCGCTGGCTTCAGCGCTGGAGTTCCCTGTCCGGAGTCCCCCGCATTGTCTTCACAAGTCCGGGCGTCCACCTCAGGCTCAACCTCCAGGACGGGCTGCCCCGTTGGCTGCCCGCCGACGTGTACATCCACGGCTTGGAGGACGTCCACAGCCTGGCCGAAGCCGTCGAATGGGTGCTTCACCGGCGCTCGGGCGAGCCATAGCCCCTTGCGAGTATCCGCAAAACGTGTCTCACTGACAATCGCTAACGTGTGAAAGGAGGACTGCGGTGCTGAGTGACCTGGAGATTGCGCAGCAGGCGAAGCTCAAGAAGATCGAGGACGTTGCTAAGGAGATCGGCATCAAAAGGGATGAGCTTGAACTCTTCGGCGACTATAAGGCCAAAGTCAAGCTTGAAATCCTCGATCGCCTGACGGACCGCCCTTTAGGGAAGTACATTGATGTCACCGCCATCACCCCCACGCCCCTCGGCGAGGGCAAGACCGTCAGCACCATCGGCGCCACCCAGGCCCTCTGTGCCATCGGCAAGCGCGCCTTCGTCTGCATCCGCCAGCCCTCCCTCGGCCCCGTCTTCGGCATCAAGGGCGGCGCTGCCGGCGGCGGCTACAGCCAGATTGTGCCCATGGAGGACTTTAACCTCCACCTCACCGGCGACGTTCACGCCGTCAGTATCGCCCACAACCTTGCCGCCGCTTTCCTCGACAACTCGTTGAAGCGCAAGAACAGGCTGAACATAGACCCCGCGGCAATCTCATGGAACAGGGTCGTTGACTTGAACGACCGCTGGGGGCTCGGCGAAGTCGTCCTCGGCCTTGGCGAGGGCTTCGTGCGCAAGAGCGGGTTTGACATCAGCGTCGCCAGTGAACTCATGGCCGTTCTCGGCCTCTCCAAGAGCCTCAAAGACCTCCGCGAGCGCGTCGGGCGTTGCGTCGTCGGCTATACCTATGAAGGCCAACCTGTCACGTGCGAAGACCTCAAGTGCGCCGGCGCCATGACTGTCCTCCTTAAGGACGCCCTCAAGCCCAACCTGATGCAGACCCTTGAGGGCGGGCCCGCCTTCGTCCATACCGGCCCGTTCGCCAACATCGCCCACGGCAATAGCAGCATCCTTGCCGACATGATCGCGCTCAGGCTGGCCGATTACGTCGTGACCGAAAGCGGCTTCGGTGCCGACATCGGCATGGAGAAGTTCATGGACGTCAAATGCCGCGTCAGCGGCCTCGTGCCGAACGCCGTGCTGCTGGTCGCCAGCATCCGGGCTCTGAAGATGCACAGCGGCGGCTTCAGAGTCGTCCCCGGCAGACCTCTGCCGGCCGCGCTTGTCAGAGAGAACCCCGACGCCGTCGCCCGCGGCTGCGCCAACCTGGAGAAGCACATCGAGAACGTCAAGCTCTTCGGCGTGCCCTCCGTCGTCTGCATCAACCGCTTCACCGACGATAAGGACTCTGAAGTCGAGGTCGTCCGCAAGAAGGCCCTCGCCGCCGGCGCCGAGGACGTCGTCATCAGCGAGGTCTGGGCCAAAGGCGGCAAGGGCGGCGTCGAGGTTGCCGAAGCCCTTGTGAAGGCCTGCAACAAGCCCAGCCGCTTCAAGATGCTTTATCGCGACGACGCATCCATCGAGGAGAAGATCGAGACCATTGCCACCAAGGTTTACGGAGCGAAGGAGGTCGAGTACGCCCCCGTTGCGCGCGCCAAGATCAAGCAGTTCACGCAGCTCGGCTACGGCAAGCTGCCCATCTGCATGGCGAAGACGCACCTGTCGTTGTCCCACGACCCCGACGTGAAGGGCAGGCCCACAGGCTACAAGTTTCCGATACGGGATATCCGTCCTTCGCTCGGCGCTGGCTTCCTCTATCCGCTCTGCGGCGACATGCGGACGATCCCCGGCCTGCCGACCACGCCGGCCGGCGAAGCCGTAGACATAGACAAGGATGGCAAGGTCGTGGGCCTCTTCTGAGGCCGCCGACGAGCATGCCGCAGGTCCGACTGCCGGCAGGGCAAGCGGCGGGTTGGATCAGAGTTCAAACGGCCCTGTGGCCTCGTGCCGACTCGCCACGTACAGCGGAAAGCCCTTCGCCCAGACGCGTCGATGCGTCCTCAAGGCTATCGCCGGGTCGTTGTTCGTCTCAGACAGGTGCGCCAGGCATGCCCATCTCAGGCGCGCCCCTGCGCAGGCCCGCATCACAGCGGCTGATTCTTCATTCGAGATGTGCCCGCCTGGCCCTCGAATGCGAGCTTTGAGAAGCGGCGGGTATGGGCCCGATGCCAGCAGGTCTTCGTCATAGTTGCTTTCGATGAAGACCCCGTCCAGCGAAGCGAGCACCTCCTGCAAGCCATTGAACACATGCCCCAGGTCCGTCAGTATGCCGAGCCGCCTCCGGCCCGCTGTCACCACAAATGCCACACTCTCTGCTCCGTCATGTGGCGTCGGGAACGTTTCGATTCTGAGGCCGCCGACTGACAGCGTCTCGCCTGCGTCGAAGGAGCGCACCCTGGTCACGCGGCCGATGCGCGGCGCCGACTCCTCCAACGTTCCGTGCGTGGCGTAGAGGGGAATGCCATACATGCGATGCAGGACGCCGGCGCACCGCGCGTGGTCTGCATGGTCATGCGAGATGATAAGGGCGTCTACCTTGCAGATGTCCCGGCCATGTCGCCGCAGGCGATCGCGCGTCTCCCTTCCCGGTAGGCCCGCGTCGAAGAGCAGCCTGACCCCGCCCGCATCCACGTAGGTGCAGTTGCCGTTGCTGCCCGATTGGAGCGAGATCGCAATCATTGGCCGAGACATCCGGGGCGGGGCGGACGCCTGCCCATTTTGCATCGCCGCCATTATACCACCATGAGAGCGCCCCGGCGGCATTCGGCGCCTCGCCGACGGTCCGCCTCAGGTTTGCGCGCCGTGGCGGGAGGATGGCCGGGGTCTTGGGTAACAGCGCCCTTCTCAACGAGCATAACCCGTCGCCCTTGTCGCCGCCCGCGTGCTCTTGTTCGCCTGCCCTCCACCTCGGCCGGACGCCGGCACACTGGGTGCCACGTTTACCCGTTGTTAGTCCGGCTCGCCCAACTCCACCTGAGCTTGCTGAGGGCCCAGTTGACGGTGTTGCGACGTATGCGCATTCAATGGGTGCCACGCCCAACTCGCCGTCACGGCGAGTTGAGCGTGCTTCAGCAGAATGCCCGACGCATCCTGGTTACTCCTCAGAGGCTTTCTTGGCTGGCGCGCCCTGAACTTCGGGAACTCCCACTCGGTGCCGGAATCCGCATGTCCTGTCGCCCCGGGGCCGCCTCCGGGCGCCGCGTTCGCCCGCGGCCATCCGGCCGCCCGAATGGGGCTTGCCCGCCGGCCGTAGAGCAGGGACCTTGGGTCGCCCGGAAACCTGCTGCGCCTCCCCGCGGCACGTCCTGCACCCCTTTTCGCGTGACCGCCGACCACCCTGCGCCGGATCAGTCCGCAATACAGCCAATGTGGCAAATCATTCGTTGTGCTCACTATACGACTCCATCTCAGCCTTGCGCAGCAAGGCTTCCACCCGAAAGGCAGACGAAAACAGGTGATCTCCATCAAACTTTCTTGCGCCATATTGCCTGTACCGATGCGGCCATGCGATTTTTATATCATCAGACGCAACAAATGCTATCCCTCCGCAAAGCCACCACAATGCGCCTAAGTCTTTGGCTGGCCATCTCTTACATCATGCAGGCTGCCTCACCCCTCCGCACCTCCTTTGGTTGTCCTAAGTCCTTATGACTCAATGACTTGCCTTGGGATTGCAGCCCCTCCGGGCGCCGTTTGGGGAATCTTGGGAATCTAAGGTCTTTTTGGGCCCTACGCGCCCAAACCGGACACACGATTTCCGAAAACCGTGTATGATCCACGCTTGGTCTGGGTCAAGGCTCCTGCGGAGCTGTCGGAGGCTGACATGACGCTTTATCCCGAACCTCATAACGCCCGCGCCGTTGTGCGGGATTCCTGCGGGCGACGTCTGCCCGCACACGCCATT
>Ga0315282_10004471_pt1 | contig 24369 bp, 18 predicted proteins | sample YL17G07_20_MG_FD_203693 | JGI IMG/M metagenome (GOLD analysis project Ga0315282, IMG submission 203693) | Sediment microbial communities from Yellowstone Lake, YNP, Wyoming, USA - YL17G07_20 | ecosystem: Environmental > Aquatic > Freshwater > Lake > Sediment | place: USA: Wyoming | collected... | reverse complement strand
TCGCTCGCCGGGGCTTCGACGCCGGGATTACTCCCGACACCGCCCGGTCCGCTACCTGCTGAACGAGCAATTCGCAAGGCAACCTCCTTTCAGGTTACAAGGTCCGCCAGGCTTTTCCTGACGCTCCGGAGACGCAGAGATTGGAGAACGAAAATGACCCTTCCTACCCAGCGTTCCTGCCCTCTGCGCGAGACATGATTCTCCGGGTTCCGCGGTACCGGATAGTACGCCCGGCCATCCTATTGATCGTTGCATGGTCACGTGAAGGAGTCCACCAGGGCTCTGTCACTCCTGCGCAAGCAGGGGTCCAGAAAAGCCGCGAAAAGAGTGGATTCCCGCCCTCGATCAGGTCGAGGGGGGACCTTGCGCGGGAATGACAAGGTCGGGGCCATGGCTTGATTGCCCAGTCAATTCTCAATGAGGTAAGGGGATTGCTTAGCTGCGCACGCGGCGGAGATCGGGGAAAATGTGGGGTGGGGGATAGGATGGCGGGACGCCGGAGAATCGCTGCGGATTGAGTACGAGGATATGGGATAAAGGAGAGAAGCCATGATCGAACAGGTAGAGAGGATGCCGCTGATTGGCGAGAAGGCGCCGGCGTTCGTGGCGGAGAGCACGCAGGGCACCGTTCATTTCCCGGACGACTTCAAGAGCAAGTGGGTGGTTTTCTTTTCGCATCCGGCCGACTTCACGCCGGTGTGCACGACGGAATTTATCGCGTTCGCCGCGCGGGCGGCGGACTTCAAGAAGCTCAATGCCGAGCTGCTGGGCCTGTCCATCGACAGCACGTACAGCCACATCGCCTGGCTGCGGACCATCAGGGAGAAGATCGAGTACCTGGGCCTGAAGAACGTCGAGGTGACGTTCCCGGTGATCAGCGACCTTACGATGGAAGTCGCCCGGCAATTCGGGATGGTTCAGCCGGCGGCCAGCAACATACAGGCGGTGCGGGCGGTCTTCATCATTGACCCCAAGATGACGGTCCGGGCCATCCTGTACTACCCGCTGACTAACGGGCGGAGCATTGATGAGATCCTGCGGCTGCTCACGGCGATTCAGACCACGGACGAGTACAAGGTGTCGACGCCGGCGAACTGGCAGCCCGGCGACGACGTGATCGTGCCGCCGCCCGGCTCGTGCGACGCCGCCGAGGAACGCGTCGAGAAAGCCGGCGCCGACTACCGCTGCCTCGACTGGTTCCTGTGCCTCAAGAAAGACCCCGGCCGATGACGGGCATGGCGTCCCGCCGGTGTGAATTGCTTCGACCACAGTCCGGCTGGCAGTTTTTGGCAGCGAGCCACAGATGCCATCAAGAGAAAGTGGCCACGGCTATGCATCGCTCCTGGCCGAACGCTTTGCGATGGAGTTTGATGCGCTCAATCTCTTGCAGGGTCTGGGCCGTGAGATAGCTCTCGCCGCAGTGGGGGCAACTGACAATAGGCACGTTCTCGATGACGAACAGGTTCGCCCCTTTGCCGTAACTGCGAGAAACTCTACGGACCTGTGCGCCAGTCTTACCACAAATATCGCAAACCATACGTTCTCTCTACTCTCTGAAAACCGTGATGAACACTAACATGCCCGTGGGGCCGAACTTGGCAACTACGGTCGCACGATCACCAACGAGAGACTGTCCGCTGACCAAGTACTTCCATTCGGTTGAAGCTTGATCCCTCTGACGCTCGGTGATTTGGCCCGTAAGCACTATGCTCTCCACATCGTAGATGGTCAGACCGTCCGCATCCATTTCGTCCTCAGCATGCACTGTCATCACATACTGACGAGTACGGACAACTTCTCGCATTCGTTTCAGAATGCGGTCAAACATGGCACACTCCGAGATACCAAGTCATCCTGCCTATCACAGAGTCATATTATAGACTCTTTGCTTCGCCGGGTCCACGCCGGTGTGGATGCTGCATCCTGCCGACCCATCAGCGTTGCCGTATTCTGCTAAGCACGACAAGGAGTTTACCACATACAATAGTGTACGCCAAGCTCCCCTCCAGCACGCTGAGAAGCGTTGAACACAACCGGGCCACAGCATGAGTACGACCGGTTGCGTCGGCCGCGGATCAGATCTTCCTGCTTCGCTTGGGCCGAAAGACGCCACAGCCCTGCTAACAGCCCTACGACCCACGTGGTTGGGCCCATTCCCGGCCTCTGCTTTTGATTTGACCGCGCGGGGGGATTGGTTTAGACTTCCGGAGGTCAGTGACTTTGTTGCGATGGGCGATCTTGAGGTTTGTGAGGAGAACAACGATGGTCCGGCATGGGAATGTCACGCGTCGAAGCTTTCTCAAGAGGACGACCGGCATTGCGTTGGGGGCGGTCGGGGTTCCGTATATCGTTCGCTCGACGGCTCTGGGCGGGTCGGGGGCTGTGGCGGCGAGCGAGCGGATCGCGGTCGGCTGCGTGGGCACCGGGCCGCAGGGGACGTATGTGATGCAGAACTTCATGGGGCAGGGGGACTGCCGGGTCGTCGCGATTTGCGATCTCAAGGCCCCGGTCCGCGAGGCGACCAAGAAGCTGGTGGACGGGCACTACAAGAACAACGATTGTGCGACCTACACGGATTTCCGCGAGCTGATCGCGCGCAAGGACATCGACGTGGTCACGGTCGCGACGTGCGACCATTGGCATTGTTTGGTTGGGTTGGAGGCGGCGCGGGCGGGCAAGGACCTCTACGTCGAGAAGCCGATGGGCCTGAGCTTGGCGGAAGACCAGGCGTTGCGGCAGGCCTGTCATCAATACGGCACGCGATTCCAGTTCGGCACGCAGCAGCGGTCCAGTCGAGACTTTCGATTCGCCTGCGAGCTGGTGCGAAACAAGCGCATTGGCCAGCTCAAAACGATCAACGTCTGGTCGCCCGGCAGCACCGGCGGCGGGCCGCGAAACGTGGTGCAGCCGCCCGACTGGATCGACTACAACATGTGGCTTGGGCCGGCGCCGTACCATCCGTATACGCCCGGCCGCGAGTCCAATGCGTACTGGTGGTTCATTTCGGATTATGCGCTGGGCTTCATTGCCGGCTGGGGCGTCCACCCGCTCGATATCGCCCTGTGGGGCCTCGGAGACAAAGTTCCGTCGATGGAGATCGAGGGCAAGGGCCAGTGGCCCGACCCGAACGGCGTGTGCGACACGGCCCTCAACTGGAACGTCACGTGCAAGCTCGACAACGGCGTCACGATGAACTATACCGGCTGGCCCACGCTCGACGAGTGGGGCAAACGCTACGGGCAGATCGAGTCCCACGGCACCGCATTCGAGGGCACCGACGGCTGGGTCGTCGTGGACCGCGCCCGGATTCAGGCCCACCCGAAGGAGATCCTCGATACCCAGTGGGGCCCAAACGATATCCGCCTGTACGAGAGCAACAACCACGCGCGGAACCTGCTCGACTGCGTGCGCACCCGCAAGGACCCGATCTGCTCGATTGACACGGCGGTCGGGGCCGACACGCTTTGTCAAATCAGCGACATCGCGATCCGGCAGGAGCAGAAACTGCAATGGGATGCGGCGAAGGAACGGTTCGTCAACAACGACGCCGCCAACCGCCGCCTCGTCCGCTCGATGCGAAGCCCCTGGCGGCTGTGAGGATCGGATTCCCGCCTTCACGGGAGTCTAACGTAGCACGGGCATCTTGCCCGTGTGTATCATGGGCGTCTCGCCCGTGGAAGAACCGGCGCTTGGCGGGGCCAAGATGGCCCTGCGACTCATGGGCAAGATGCCATGCTACGGCGATCCGGCTCTTCAGGCACCATTTGAGGTTCGTAGGGTGTGCCGTGCACACCGATGGCTGGATACAAGCGTTCAACGGAGTGATTAAGGAGAAACGAGATGGCAAGGTACGGGGTTCTACTGCTGGTATGTGCCTGCATTCTGACGGCAGGCTGTCAAACGACGGAGCGCGTGGTCGGCAAGGCGACGGGCTGGACGCCGCTGTTCGACGGCAAGTCGCTCGAGGGCTGGAAGGCCAGCGAGAATAAGGGTACGTTCACCGTCAAGGAGGGCGAGATCATCGCGCACGGGCCGCGAAGCCACCTGTTCTACGTCGGCCCGGTGAACAACGCCAATTTCAAGAACTTCGAGCTCAAGGCCGATGTGAAGACGGAGATCGGCTCCAACTCCGGCATCTACTTCCACACGGAGTACCAGGAGACGGACTGGCCCGCCAAGGGCTTCGAGGTCCAGGTCAACAACACGCACACCGACCCGAAGAAGACCGGTGGCCTGTACAACGTCAAGGACTCGAACCACCAGTCGCGGGCCTTCGATTACGAGTGGTTCACGGAGCATATCATCGTCCAGGGCAATCACGTGACGATCAAGGTGAACGGGCACACGGTGGTGGAGTGGACACAGCCGGAGGGCTGGAAAGGGCCGGAAGGCAATCCCGGACGCAAGCTCTCCAGCGGGACCTTCGCCCTCCAGGGCCACGATCCCGACAGTATCGTCCATTTCAGGAACATCATGGTCAAGCCGCTGCCCTGAGCAGTATGGAGCGAGAGAAATGTCGCCTCCGCGAAGGCGGGGGCCGTGAACGTACGGCCGGTCTCGGGGCCGGCCGTAGTGGCAATGTTGTAGTCAGTGTGTTCGGAGATGCAGCCAATGAAGAAGTGGACGCAGAGAATAGTGTGGCTGGTGGTGCTGCTTGCGATCGTCGGACTGCTCAGCTCTTGTCATCAGTCGGCCCGATGCGGCTCATCCTGCCCGATGGCCGCCAAACCCGCCGGCCAAACGGTACAGAAGGTCCGTGTCGTCGTCGTCACGGGCGGGCACGACTTCGATCACGACCCGTTCTTCGCCATGCTGAGGCAGTGCCCGAAGCTCGAAGTCACCGAGGCCGCCCAGAAGAATGACAGCGAGCTGTTCGAGGACATCAGCAACTGGAACTACGACGTGATTGTCCTGTACAACATGACGCAGAATATCTCGCCGAAGCGGCAGGCGAATTTCGTCACGCTGCTCAAGGACAAGGGCGTCGGCTTGGTCGTCATGCATCACGCGATGGGCGCGTTCCAGGAGTGGGAGCAGTATCGCCAGATCAGCGGGACGAAGTACCCGCTCAAGCCGCAGGAGATCGACGGCGTCCATTACGAGACCGGCACCTATCAGCACGACGTGGACCTGCCCGTCAAGGTCGTGGACTCCAAACACGCGATCACCCGCGGCCTGAAGGACTTCGTCATCCACGACGAGGCCTACAAGGGCTGCTGGTTCGCCAAGGACAACCACGTCCTGCTGACGGTGGACCACCCCCTCAACAACAAACCCGTGGCCTGGACGCGGACGTTCGGCAAGGCCCGCGTGTTCACCATTCAACTCGGCCACGACGCCAAGGCCTACGCCAATCCGAACCTCGGCCAGCTCGTCATGCGAGGCATCCACTGGTCCGCCGGCGAGATCAAGTAGGGGTGCGTGACGCGACGTAGGGATGTCATTACGTGCGAAGCGAAGCAATCTCTGATGCCCGGAGTCGAGATTGCTTCGTCGTTGCGCTCCCTGCAATGACATACGGATGATCTGGCGGGTGGCATCGTCAAGGCCGAACGCCTTGGCGATGGCTATACCGCTCGGGTGCCATGTCCACGCCTGCGTAGACGCGCGAAATCTCACTGTCGAGGACACGCTTACGCGAGCGTAAGCATGGCACCCGGCGTCGGATTGGGGCCGGACCTGCGCATCTCACGTTGTCGGCGCAACGGGTGCATCACACGACTGTGGCCGGCAGCGACGATGGGGAACGGCGAGCGGATCATCACTGTCTACTTGCGGCCCGCCGGAATCAGTGATAGCCTGCATTCCTGAGTCAGAGGGCAAGACCGGCGTTGGAACAATCATCACGTTCTTTGGGAATGGGAGATTCGACGTATGACCACGGAGCTTCGTCGGCTGGTGGATTTCTTGAACAGGCTGGAGGCCGCACACATTCACTACACGCTGTGCAAGGTGAGAGAGAATGCCGTGATGGTAGTGGCATACGTGCCCGGCCAGCATTGGGAGATCGAGTTCACGACCGACGGTGAATGCGAGGTTGAGGTATTCAAGAGCGATGGCACAGTAACGGATGCATCATCGCTTGATATGTTATTTCGTGACTTCTGAGGGCCAAGGGGATAATTGGGGTCAGGTGAAGTGCGCGGGCGTGGCGCCTGAGTATTCCAGATGAAGAAAACACCAAAGAGAATCATCATAGTCGCCGGAATTGGCATTAGTGCCGCAGGTGTCTACTTCTGCTACGTCATCGGCCTGGGTCTACTCATGAACATCGAGTTGAAGGACCTGCGTCCCAAGTTGTTGTGCGAGACCGACCACCGGGCACTCCTCGCGGCCTGCCGAGAGCTTTCGTCGCGGGTCACCAGTGGAAGACTGGAAGCAAACTACTACCGGGTGCGTTTTCCGGCGCACTCGGAGGTGTCGCGCTTTCCGGAGCCGATCCGCGCTCTCCGACATCGCTTTGTGAGTATTATTGATAGCGGAATAGTCAGAATTGAGATGAACACCAAGTGGTGATCTTTCGGCGTTTATGCATATCCGGAAGGTTATGAACAACGTTTCCCCAATTCGCACTACGGCGACCGCAAATTGTTAGAGGGCTTGTGGTACTACGACGATGACTATCGTGTTGATCCCAACTATGGCCGGGAAATCGATGCTATTCTGAGGGACTGTGGGAAGCTCGGCGGGGAATAATGGTCAGGCGATAAGGGGGTGCATCGTATCCCTGTCCCTCTGCCCTTCCAGCGAACATGCCTGCGCGAGCGCAGGCATGGCACCCGGCTAAATCGTCAGACTGTGAAGTGTATGGGTGTGACCCCCGGGTATTCCGGAGACATACCCAATGCAGAAAGGACCCCATAATGGACATGGGCGAGGCAAAGACTCTCACGCAATTCGAGCGGGACGTACTCGACCGGATCCTTCGGGGAGACGATCCCGTTATTGAAGCTCTTCGCCGGCAACTGGCTGCGGCTTCCGTATCAGGTCGCCAGTTCACAGGAGTCGGGTTCTACACTGACTTTGTGGTTCCCGATGATGTGCCGCGCGTGCATAACGTGGATGAATCGCTTGGCACAGAATCAGATTTCGAAGTGGGTGACGTCGGCGCGATATTTGAAGACGCCAATGTCGAAGTTGGCTTCATATTGTTCGTTCGTAGGGGGCGGATTACATTCCTGGAGGGATACACCTATGGCGACGATACATGGCCGGAGCGTGAAGGCAAATACAGGCTTTTCTATTTTGGAGAACTGGGCACACAAAGCGGGGGCGGGGAAGCGAAGGGGGATGAGGGCCTGCCCTCAAATTAACAGTTAGCGGGTCGCGGGCCAGGGTCACGCCTTATGAGGGTGCAGACCCTGCATCCAGGATGATTGGGTGCCTTGTCATCCCGAGCGCGATGGAGACGCAAGATATTGCGTCTCTACCAGGGCCCTGCGCCGAATAGGACAAATGTGACACCCGAGAAAAGATGAATCGACCCTGAAACCCCGTTCCTTTCTCACGCGCGGCACGCAGAGGCTCGCGGTGGCGTGGGCAAAGCGGCGCGGGGGGTCAGACTTCGGAGAGTTCTTTGAGGCGGGGGGTGCGGCCTGATCTTTCGTCGATGTAATTCAGGACCCGGTCTTTCAGGGCGGCGATCTCGGGGGTCTGGGGCAGGAAGCCGATGAGCTCCTCGACGAAGCCGAGCTGGCGAAGCCTTTCGAGGGCGGCGGCGAAGCTCATGTCGTAGACCCAGCCGAGCTGGCAGAGCTTCATGTCGTTCAGCGTGCGCAGGTCCTGGTAATCGACGAGCTTTCCGTTCATGACGGCGTCGAGCACGGCGGGCGAATACCGGGGCTCGTCCGGCAGCTCGATCTCGAAGGAGAACTTGACGGGGTTCCGGAGACAGTCGCGGTAGTTGCTGACGACGATGCGGAGGATGTCGAGCTTGTCGGCGTCGCGGATGAGCTTGGCGAACAGCAGCGCCTGGCCGCGGAGTCCGGCGGGCAGCGACTTGCGGCCGTGGTTCTCGACCGCCGTCTCGATCCACTCCTTTTCCTCACGCCGTAACGTGGTCAGGAGCCCTTCCTCGGCGAGCACCTCGACGCCCAGCCGGCAGTGATCGACGCTCCGAACGTCGCAGTAGGTCCGGTACTTGGCGAATTGCGGGAACCGGCCGATGTCGTGAAACAGCGCGATGACGTCGGCGACCTGCCTTTGATTGTCATCCAGGGCCAGTTGCTCGGCCAGCGCGAGAATCTCCTCGCAGGTGCGGCTGGTGTGCTCCTGCTTGAGCCGCAGATGGGCGTTCACGTACTCATCCTCGCCGAAGAACCGCCGCGTGTATTCCGCAAACCAGTGCTCGAATCGCTCTACCTGTTCCTGTCTCATGTCTATCGCATCTCAAAATGATTCCGGGGACAATAAAAGCCGTGAGTGTATCGAGAAGCGGCACTCATGGCCAGAGCCTTTCAGAAAAATCTGCGCGCTATTCCCAAACGGGCGTGCCGAGGTATAATGGGCCACGGTTCGGGGGTGCCGGAAAGGTGCAGTCGATAGGAGTACCAAGGATGCCGACGGTCAAAGACATTACGATTCGCAAGCCGACGAAGGAAGAGCTCAGCCACTGCAAGGGCTGGCCGATCTGGACGTGCGATCCGAGCACGTTCGACTGGTCCTACACGGAAAAGGAGACGTGCCTGATCCTGGAGGGCAAAGTGACGATCTCGGACGGCAAGGAGTCGGTCAGCTTCGGCCCGGGCGACCTGGTCGTCTTCCCGCAGGACCTCGACTGCACCTGGACCGTCGAGAAGGCCGTGCGAAAGCACTATAACTTCGGCTGAGACACGGATTCACACTGCCTGTGTTTGACACGGATTAACGCGGATTCACACAGATTTTGAGAACTGGAATTGGGGGCGACGGCACAGCCCCGATGACCTTCCGCCAAATCCGTGTCAATCTGTGCTACAAACCCGCAACAACTGAAAATCCTTTCCAGATAATTCCGACCGAGCGATGCAAATCATTATGGGAAAACGAATTAGATCTCGCGCAGAGACGCAGTGGCGCTGGGGTACAACCGAGTGCAGTTGCAGTTTTTTCTCTGCGTCTCCGCGTCTCTGCGCGAGTTGATTTGGTTGCGGCCGCAGGGCGGGCTGGGTTAATCAGTGTCAATCCGTGTCCCCAAGAATTCCGTGTGAATCCGCGTCGAATATGGAGATCACGCGAGGAAGTCGCGGGGCTTGAGCTCGATTTTGCATCCGGCCTGGAGGGCTTCATTGATCTTGAGCACGGTCACGGCGGTTTCGTAGCCGGCCTGGCCCGGGCAGTTCAGTTCCGCCTTGCCGCGAATGGCATCGAAGAAATTCTCCAGGTGCGGCTGATGCCAGGGCCTGTCCATCTTCATCGCCAGCTCATAAGGCGGCTGTTTGAGAGGCGGAGGCGACTCGGCGACAACGATGTACATCGGCAGAGAGTAATCGCGCTGGGCCGGCTGCTGTTGGGCCGGCGCCTTCAAGTATCCCAGCTCCACGCATCTCGTCCATGGGCCTTGATTGGCCTGCGGCTCTTTGTACACCTCGCCCCGGTTGGAGTCTTCTGAGATCGCCAGGACCCCCTGGTCGCCCAGAAACGTCTCGAAGTATGCGAAGCTCCGGTTGGCGCTGAGAATCTGGTAGTACGCGCGGAGCGGGCCCTGGGGTGTGTCATACTCGCAGATCGCCATGACGGCGTCGGGCCACTCGAAATCTTCCGTGCGGTAGTAGTTGGTGCACCCGCTGGCCAGGACGGCGGCCGGACGGGTCCCGAGAAACCAGTTGTAGACGTCGATTTGCAGCGAGCCGAGACTCAGGAGCGGGCCGCCGCCGAGTCCCTTGTACCACCGCCAGTTCCTGAACTGATGCATGGACTTGTAGCCGTACTTGTGGAGCGTCGCCCCGTCGATCTCGGCGAGCCTGGGCCAGCCGAGCGGCGGCAGTGACGCACGGTTCCACTCGCCGTGCACCGCGACGATCTGCCCGAGCAGCCGGTTCTCGTTCAGGAGCTTCTCGCGACATAAGATGTAGCGCGGGTTGCTGCGGCGCTGGTGGCCGACTTGCAGGAGCTTGCCTGCTTTGCGTGCGGCCTCGACGATGCTGCGGCCTCCCTCCAGCGTATCGGAGATCGGCGACTCGCAGTAGACGTGAAGGCCTTTCTTGAGGCACGCGACCGCGTGGCGGGCGTGCCAGAAGTCCGGCGTGGCGACGATGACGGCGTCGAGGTCCTTCTCCCGGTCGAGCATCTCCTCGTAGTCCATGTACGCGTTGACCGCGTGGCCGTACTTTTCCAGGATGCGGGCCGCGCGCTTGAGGTTATATGCCTGCCAGATGTCACAGACGGCCTTGAACCGCACCCCGTCGATCCGGCGACACCCGTCCATCAGAGTCATTCCGTGTGCCCCGGCGCCGAGGAGAGCGACGTTGATCTGGTCCGGCTTCGCCGTTTCCCTGCTGCGGCCGACCGGCGCAAACGCCAGGCCAGCCCCGGCGGCCGCCGCCGACCGTAGAAACGTGCGACGACTCAATCTGTGTTGTGCCTGATTCTCGCTCATCGCCTGCTCCCTGCAAACCCAGATTCTGTTGTGCAAGCGTGCCACGGGCTGATTCGGATTCGGATCAAGCCATGTGCGTGCTCGCCATCCTGAACGCGGCGGACACGAGACCGATCATCAGCCGTGCCATAATGTAGTTGCGCGGAGTGGAGGGATGTTACAGCTACGGCGTGGTTTCCGTGCGAGGCCGTTCCAGAGCCGACAGCTCCTCAAAGTACAACTGGAAGGACAGCGACAAAGGAACGGTTTCTTTCAAGCTCAGGCGGGGATGATTCTCGATGAGGCTCTTGACGGCATCGATATATACGAGACCGATTACTCACGCTGGGCGATAGCGGCGCTCTTCATCGCTTCGCCGATGGTGCTCGTGAGCTTCTCGCCTCGAAGCCACGTCGCGACAATCTTGCCTTCGGGGTCCACAAGCAGGATGTACGGCAGGCCGGACAGACCATATTGTCCGGCGGTTCCCTCATTCCACTTCTCGCCGAAGTAGATCTCGGGCCACTCGACCCCGTGCTCCGCGACGTACTTCTTGACCTCCTCCAGCGTATCGTCCCCGCCGAGACCGATGATCTGGAGCTTGCCCGCGCCGCCATAAGTCTTGAACAACTCCCTGATGCGATCCAGCTCAGGGTGATACTCGGGCTGCCAGAAGTTCAGGAGGACGAACTTACCCTTGTAGTCGGCCAAGTGGATGTCCCTGCCGTCGAGGGTCCTGGCCCCGAACGCTGGGGCCACGTCGCCGACGTGCAGCGGGCGGCGCATCGCCGGCGTCAGCTCGCCGATGTCCAGTGGCTCCTCCGTGTATGCCTGCGTCATCGGGGGCACTTCGATTGTGCCGGTGTATCCGCCGATCTCCTCCGGACGCCCGTCGCCGCCGAGCCGCTCCTCGAGGTATACCGTCATCTGGTATTTGCCCGGGGTCACATCCTTGATGCGAAATGAGCCGTCCTCGTTGATACGGAATGTATAATGGCGTCTGTTGAGGTCGTGCCAGATCGCGTCGTAGAATGTCCGGGCCTCCGGGGTCTGATACCACTGCTTGAACCACTCACTTCGCTGGCGCTGGGTCATCTGATCGTAGTTGGGTGGCTTTGGGGGTTCCGGCCGCACCGTGGCCAGGGCGCGAAGTCCCTGGCCGAAGTATACCGGGCCGTCATAATCCTTGGGTGGCACGAATTTGCCGACGACAGGCCGGCCTGTGCCGCCCAGCATCATCTTCACGCTCTCGCCCGGCTCCACGCGGACCGGCGTCCGGCACGTGTCGCTCCAGATGGCGTCGCCCACCTGTGTCGTGTACCCGACCTCCATCCAGCTGGGCGGGACCTTCTTGAACAGGAACCACCCTTTTGCGTCCGTCTTCGTCCGGTAGTCGTACCGAACGCCCTGGTCGATGGCATCTCGATTGATGTAGCCCAGGAGACTCACGTCTTTATCACCGCCCGTCTCGCGGCCAATCCGCAACGTCCCCTCGATGCGCCCCCACGGCTGCAACGGCAAATCACGCGAGGAGGCAAGCTCTTTGTCCGCCACCCAGGCGAAGCCGCTCTCGTGTGCGGCGACAAGCTGGAACTCCTCCGGCACCTGCGGGAACGAGAACCGCCCTTGCGCGTCCGTCTGCACGATCTCGGTGCTTCGCCCGCCCATCTTGTTGAGCAACAGTCCCGTGGGGCCGATAGTGACGCCCTTGTCCTTCGTGCACAGGGCCACCTGCGCGCCGGCGACGGGACTGCCGCGGGCATCAACCACTCGCTCGGAGAATTCATGCGGCGCGGAAGTCGTGGCATCGGAAGCGGAGGTCTGAGGCGCGCTGCTCCGGCCCGGCTCGGCCTGGAGCTGCTCATATCGCTTCCACAGCTCCTTGATGATCTTGTGATCGGTCAAGCCGTCGCCCTGCTGCTGCACGGGCCCGCTCACGGAGAAGTCGCCGTGATTCGGATCGGCGAATTGCGGATCGGCCGTGATGGACCCCTCCGGCTTGTCCATGTTCTCGACATCTGTGGCGTTGCCCCAGTAGGCGTTCTTGGCGATCACGTTGGAGTTTTCCGTGCCCTCCTTGTGGAGCATGATGCCCCGCTGGTTCCTCGCCAGCACATTGTTGCGGATGGAGAGCAGGCAGGAGTCACGCATGTCGATGCCGGCATAGTCGTTGCTCACGATCACATTGTTCGCGACGGCGTAATCGGCCCGGCCAAACGCGGAGATGCCAGTTCCGTTGCCGAGGATGAGGTTGTTCGCGATGGTCCCCCGGCCGCTCTTGTTGCCGAGGTAGATGCCGCGATTGGCATTCTTGATGAGGAGGTTGTCTTTGACGTGGAGGGTGCCGCCGGTGCAGCGTACGGCGTGGAACTTCGAGCCGGTGATGATGCATCGCTGCACGGTGAGCGTGGCCCCGTCATAGTTGATCACGCCCTGGTGGCCGGAATCGGTGATGATGCAGTCCTGAACGACGCCCTCGGTGCCCGCGCCGTAACAGATGGTGTACTCGAACCCGTTGAACCGGCAGTTGTCCACCGTGCTCTTGGACCGCCCATCGATGTAAACCGCCATCGGCGAGCGCTTGGAGTCCCCGAGGGGGACAAATCGGCAGTTGCGAATCAAGGCATTCGTATCCTTCACCAGCAGAGCCACGGGCCGCTCGATTCTCGCGTCCGTCGCCAACATCCATCGAATCGTCAGGTTCTCGATGGTCACGTTGCCCTTGCCGACGTTCTTGACGAGGATCGCTGGCTGATCCGCCGTGACTTCAATGATGGAGTCTTCCTGCGACTCGCCCCGCAGCACGACCGCCTTGGTGATTTCAATCGGAATTCTGTACGTGCCCTTCGGGACAACCACGGTGGCGCCGGGCAGAGCCTCATCCATCAGGTGTCTCAGCACATCCGCCGCGGAGCTCGAAGGCTCTGCCGTTGTCAGGCCCAGTGCCTTGAGGCGGTCGGGGTTGGCCAGCTCGACATGGCCATCCAGGAAGACGACGTATCGCCCACCCGTGGGGGCAAGAGCCTTCTCATAGGCGGTCACGACCGAATATGCCGCCGGATAATCCTTCAGATTGCCTCTGCCTGTATAGATGACGTTGTCCTTGAGCCATGTGAAGATCTCGGGGTCACGCAGGTAGGGCTCAAGAGGCTCCAGCGTTGGTGGCAGGTTCCCGTTGTGTTCGTCCGCGTACATCGCGATGGCCAGGCCCAACTGCAGCATGTTCTCCCTTGCGCCCGGAGCCGCTTGCGCGCCGGCAGCGCCGCTGGCCGGAATGTTGAGTTCTCGCAGCTTATCCGGCACCTCGAATTCGATGCGGGCGTCGGCGTAAACGACGTAGGTCCCGAAGCCCAGGGGCAGCAGGGTCTTGTCGTATGCCAAAGGCTGAGCGGCCTGCCCCACCTTGGCGCGATCCAGGTAGGCGGTATTCTGCTCCAGCCACTGCCATTCTGTCTCAGACAACACGTCTTTCAACACAGAGAGATTTGCAGGATACTGGCCGCCGTGGTCCTCGGCATACCGTGAGAGGCTTCTGCCCAGGCGCTCGATACTCGAGTAATCCGGGTTCTCGCGCCACCAGGGCCCTTGCTGCTGGGGCGTGACCTCCACGCGAATCTGCGTCGGCCGGGTTGGAGTGAGGGAGACGTTTCGGAAACTCACGCGGCCGCCACGCTCGCTGTGGCCCTCGATAACGATGGAGGCAAGCTGATCCGGCGGCAGATCGACCTCGTACGAGGCAGGAGGAAGCACCCGCGTGGCAACCCGAACCGGGCGAGGCGAGATCGCGCGAACCGGATGCAGCGCGCCGGCGGTATCCACCGCCGCAACAACACGAGGCCCGGACTGGTCCCGATGCACGTTGAAGCGAGAGGGACCGCCGTCGACGGCGGTCAGGTCGGTGATCGCGCTGATGCCGTACTGGCCAACCGCAATCTCTCCTGCCCTGCCCTCCTTCTTCAGCATGACTGGCTTTACGACGAGCGGGTCGGCGACCACGCCCTGGAGATCGATGTTGACATACGTATCCGCCTTGCCAAGCGCCACGAGCCAGATGCTGCTATCTTTGAGACGCCATTTCTTTTCTAATGCCTTGCTCTCGCTCGGCGGCTGGGACAACCAGGCGTAGAGGGCTTGGATGGCCGGCTCGGTCCGGAAGGCCAGGACCGTGCCCAGCCCCTCGATATCAGCCTCATTTACTCCGGGAAGCGTAGTGGATTTGCCCGCCGGCGTCCACCATGTGAGCCCTTCCTGAGTCCACTGCGAGTACGCCAGCAATTCGACCTTCACGCCGTTTGCCAACGTGGCGGCGACCGCCTGCGGCGAAGGGGATGAGGTTTGACCGGTCGGCATCACGTCCTCTGAAGCCGGCGTCGGCTGAGCCGCTTGCCCGGATGGGAGGATGCCAAGCTCTGCAAGCTGCTTGGGACTTTCGAATTGCACGGAGCCGCCGTATATGCTCGCGTAGACGACGTAGGTGCCCTTGCCCTGCGGCAGCAGGGTCTTGTCGTAAGCGACAATCACGCTGCTGCCGCCCGGTGGCACAGGACCGCCCTTGGCGATGTAGGCCAGATGCTCCGTCAGCCAATTGTCCTCGGGCAGATATCCTTTCATTCCCTCCAGACTGACGGGGAGCTGGCCGTGCTGATCCTTCAGATACTGCTTGATCGCCTCGACGAAGACACTGAGCGTCTGACTGACCTTGCTGCGAAACCAACTGACCGTCGGCGTTGGGTCCGTTTCCACCTGGACCTTTGTCGTCCGGTCAGGCGCCAGAGAGATGTTTCGGAATAGGACATGCGATTGGCGGACGAGCGAGCCCTCGACCACCACGGAGACCAACTGCTCGGGCCAGAGATCAACCCTGTATGTGGCGGCCCGTGGATGGTCCGACAGATGGGAAAGCTCGTGCGCCAGTCCCTCCTTGTCCTCGACAGCAACCACACTGGGGGATGAAATGGGGCTTTTGACCACTGTGAACTGAACGACCGGCGGCTTCGCCTCGGCTCCGTCTTCGGGTTTGCCCTTGCCGGGTTGGACGACCTGCAGATCGACGATCTGGGCGACGCCGAACCTGTTGGCCTCAACCGCCTTGCCCTGGTCCTCGCCGGTCAAGGGGATCAGCCCGACCACCGGCGGGTCCCTGACCAGCGTCGAGATCGACACGTTCGCATAACTGCGCTGGTCGCCTATCGCAAAAAGCCACGTGCCGCTGTCACCGAGTTGCCACTGAGTTTTGAACTCCTCGACGCCGGCGCCGCGGGCCAGGCTGGCACTCACCTCCGTTTGCGGCGGGTCGATCTGGAAGGCGAGGATGGTCCCGAGGCCCTCGACATCGGCCTCAACGACGCCCGGGATGCTCGTGAGGTCGCTCTTGGCATTCCACCAGTTGAGCCCCGTGGGAGTCAACTGCGAATACGCCAGGAACCGGACGGTCACGCCGTTGGGCAGCTTGGCGGCGGGCTGGCCGGACTCGGCAAGGGCGCCTCCGCCGGTGCCCTTGTCCGTCGATGCCGGTACAGCAGGCTGGGCCAGAGCAGGCCCAGCGGCCGGTGCGTAAGCAGAATGAATCTGGTCCTTGAGATAATGCGAGAAGCGGCTGGTGCCGTCCGGGTCGAAAACCTGCTCGGCGTAGGCGACGTTGTACTCGTTGATCTGCCACTCGCGGGTCTTGAGCCCCTCGGTATTGTAGAACCGGATCATCATCTTACAGTCCGCGGCGTCGGGACGGTTCAAGCCCCAAATTCTTTTGGCCCCGTTGGGGAAGTAGGTCTGCCACTCCGCCGCCAAGCCATCGCCGCGCGAAAAGTAGCTGTACGCCAGCGGCGTCTGATCGGGCCGGTATCGCGTCACCGTGTATTCGGGGCGAGCAGAGCCGTCAGGCGATTTGCCCATGCCCTTGCACTCGGCCACGCATTTGCGTCCCCCGGCATCGACAAAGGTGATCTTGTCGCGGACAAGGCTCTTCTGCCAGCGTTGAAACTCCTTTGTTCCTTTGACGTTCTCCGGCAGGACCAGCGGGCCCGGCACGTTCAGCTCCTGGCCGCTCCAGCCCAGAGTCACCTTCACATAGTTGCCGCCGGTTTCATCCGCCTCACCCAAATCGATCGGGCCGGCCGATTCCGCGCCTGCATCCGACGAAACAAGATTCGCACGGACCGGCTCCCCCGCGCCGGCGTCGATGCGGCTCTCTACATCGGTCTTGCGGCCCGGACGCAGCGAGACATTCCGGAACTCGACCCACGTCCACGGCCGGGTCTGGAAGCGGAAGTCCGCGACCCGGGCCATGGTGAGATTCTTGAAAGAGGCCGTCGTCTGGCGAGCCTTGCCGGCAGAGCTGGTCAACACCTCAGAGGGCTCCGCCGTCGTTCCGTCCTTCAGGGCCGCAACGATCCTGCAGGGCCGGTCCATCATGTCATCAGTCACCGTAACCGCCACGCCGTCAGTCGACTTGTCCATCGCCGGGGAGAAGCTCACGCCGCCCGACGCCGTGCTCTGGGAACTCGACCCGACGCCTCCGTGCCGGGTGATTGTCTCCCACTCGCCGGCGGCGATGCCGCACAGGACGGTGCAGCTTTGCAGGTTCTTCGGCAGCACCGTCGCCAGCCAGCGAAGGTCATCCACGGGTTGTCCATCGCGTTTGGGCGCGCTGCCGCCGCCGGCTCTCGAACCTTCCAGCTCGGTCTTCATCGTGGTCTCAGCCCCGGCGGGCAGACCCTGCACGCGAACAGCGAATTCAAAAGCCGCCTCGCTGCCGCCGGGGTTGACCTCTCCCCCAATTTGATCGTACGGCGCCTCCGCCAGGGCCGAGCCGTCCGGCCGCCACCACGCCTTGCCCACGCTGGGGTACTCCGACGCGCCGATCAGCTCCACCGTGACGCCGTCGGCAAGAACAGCTTTGAATGTGCCGCCGGCCTCTTTCCGCTGCGCCCTGGCCATGGGCAGCAGGACGGCCGCGGTGGCGAGAATGATGGTCAGGCCCGCGAGTCCGAGTCTGGCGGTCTTGGGCAGTGGGCGATTGAGGATGTGCCTGATGCGGGCGGTCAGGGCGCTCTTGGACTCGACGACGCCGAGCAGGCGCAGGCTCAGGGCCGGCCGCCTCCGGAAGGCCAGCTTCGCGACGTTGACCAGGGTCTCGGGGTAGTGCTGTGCGGTCTCGCCCATGGCGACGAGCACGGCTTCATCGACCGCCTGCTCGCGCGTCCGCCGGATCAGCGAGTTCGCCAGCCACAGCAGCGGATTGTAGAAGTACACGATCTGTAGCAGCGTCTGCGCGAGGCTCACCCACAGGTCGCCCCGCTTGATGTGCGCCAACTCGTGGAGCAGGACCGCCTGCAAGTCATGCGCCGCCAGCCTGGGCGCGAGGTTCTGCGGGATCAGGATCACCGGGTGAACCAGTCCGCACGCCGCAGGGCTGCCTGCAAGGGCCGAGAGCTTCAGCGTGACTTCTTTTCGCAGGCCGATCTGCGCACGGCAGCGGTCAAGCTCAGCCTGCAACGGCGCGCTCGCCTCATCCGCGTCGGCGACCAGGCCCCGCACGAAGAATGCCCGCTGTACGAGCAACAGCAGCAGAGACGTGGCGATTGCCACCCAGGACAGAAAGACAAGACCTTGCCAGCTCAGAGACGGCTCGGCAGGCCGAACCGCCGCCACCGCACCGGGCAGCGACTCCGAATCGGCATCAGCCAGCGAATTGCCACGCGGCACGCCGGCGATAGGCAAAGATGGCGACTCCCCGCGCGGATCATCGACAGGGGATACGGGAGCAGGCGTGACGACACGTGCGCTTGGCGACAGGATGTCCTCCGCCATCGTGCGAGACTCCCCCGCCGGCTCAGCGGGCTGCGACTCGGCCAGCTCAATCAAAGCGGTGGCCGGCGCCTTCAACGAATCGCCGAACCACGTGCCGATGCTCACCGGAGATTGGAACGTCGGCGGGAGCACGAGCTTGATGAGGACCAGCATCCAGATGCAGTAGCGAAAGACCGCGCGCACCCGCTTGCGCAAGATCAGATCGACGGCAAGCAGAACCAGGATCAGCACGCAGGACTGAACGAGCATGGGCAGGGCGAAATCGACGAACGCTCCGCCGGCCGCATTGATGATCTCCACGATCGCAGTCATAATTGCATCTCCGCTCTTAATAACGTCCATCCGGGGATTTCGTTACACGGATTATCTCTTTGCGCCCGGTTTTTCCCGGCGTTTCCTGCGGATCATCTCCTCCAGGTCCTCCAGTTCCCGTCGTGAGAGCGTATTGCTCTCCAGCATGAACTGCATCATCGGCGTGAATGCCCCGCCGAAGGCCCGCTTGACCGTGCGCATCAGTTCGCCCCGCTGGGCGTCCCTCTGGCTGATCGCGGAACGGTACAGGATCAGGTTCCGGATCCGCTCCGTTGTGAGAAAGCCCTTGGCAACCATGCGGTCCATCAGCGTCTTCACGGTGCTGTAGGTCCACTTCTTGCGGGCCGCCAGCTCCTCCTGGACCGTCGGCGCGGCGCAGGGCTCGTGCTCCCAGACCACCTCGATGATGTCCCATTCCGCCTTGGTCAGCTCGTATGCTTTCGACGCCATGACAACCTCCTTTCGCTCTAACATTGACGAGGCTACTCTACAGTTGTAAAGAAGGCAAGCAGAAAGTGGAACTTTTCTGAAAAATGTTTTCAGGGGTCTGCCACGGGTTCCCATACGTGTTCAGCGTGGAGCCTCCTGTTCGCCGGGTGGCGCCGCCAAACTCGTTGGCTTCGTCCCAGGTTCTTGAGGTTGCTGTGACTTAGGGTGGGTGGCAGCGTCAAGCGCAGCTTGGCGATGGCTCAGATCGATCGGGAAGAAACCATCGCCAAGGCCTTCGGCCTTGACGCTGCCACCCGCCCCAATCGCTTGTGTGGCCCGAAACTCAAGAAGACGGGACGAAGCCAACTCGTTTGACGGCGCTCATTCGATGAAGCTTGCTCGCTCAATTGACCCCACGGGCAAACGAGTTTGCCCGTGCGATCTGGACTGGGCCTTTTCGGGCTGAACGGGTACGGGCTTCGAGCCCGCGATCCATGCGGGATCGCGTACCGGACACAGGCAACGCCTTGCGGCGGGCAGGTCAATCCAGTGTCCGGCGGTAACGCTTCACGGCAATCGCCAGGGCGACGGCGGCAAACAGCGCGATGGGCCAAAGCTGTGGCGCGATGTCCGTCAGCCCGTTGCCCTTGAGCAAAATGCCGCGGATGATCCGCAGAAAGTGCGTCAGCGGGAGGATTTCGCCGATCGCCTGCGCCCAGCGGGGCATGCCGCGGAAGGGGAACATGAAGCCGGAAAGAAGCATGGTCGGCAGGAAGTAGAAGAAGGCCATCTGCGTGGCCTGGAGCTGGTTGCGCCCTACGGTCGAGAAGGTGATGCCCATCGCCAGATTTGCGACGATGAACACCAGCGAGACTACCAGCAGCAGGCCGAGATTGCCGACCATCGGGACGGCGAAAATGAGCTTCGCCGCCGCCAGGATCAGGCCCGCCTGAATGTAGCCCACGAGGATGTACGGGACGATTTTGCCGGTCAGCACCTCGAACGGGCGGGTCGGCATGGACAGCAGGTTCTCCATCGTGCCGCGCTCCCGCTCGCGCGTGATAGCCAGGCCGGTGACGATGACCATCGTCATCGTCAGCACGACGCCCATCAGGCCGGGCACAATGTTGTACTGCGTGATGCCCTCGGGATTGTATAGCGCGTGGACGCGAAGGTCGATCGGGCCGCTCGTCCCCGCCAGGGGAGCCAGCGGACCCTTCAGGTCGTTTTGCAGGGCCGTGTTCAGCAGGACCCGCAGGGCCCCGAGGGCATTGCCGCCGGCCACAGGATCGGTGGCGTCCGCCTCCACGAGGACGGCGGGCCGCTCCCCGCGCAGAAGATCGCGAGTAAACCCCTCCGGAATATTCACGACGAACTGGACCTCCCCGCGGGCAAGCGCGTCGCGTCCCTGTGCCTCGGTGGCCACCTGCCAGACGAAGTCGAAATAGCCGCTATTGCGAATCGCGTACAGCAGGGTGCGACCCTGGGGACCCTGGTCGGCCAGCAGCACGGCCGTGGGCAGGTGCTTCGGGTCCGAGTTGATCGCGAACCCGAAGAGGATGAGCTGCACGAGCGGAATGCCGATCATGATCGCGAACGTCACGCGGTCGCGGCGCATCTGGATGAATTCCTTCACCACGATGGCCCAGAACCGCGCCGGGGAGAATCCGCGCCTGTTCATGAGGAAGCCCCCTTCGGCGGCCTGCCCATGAGGTGAATGAAGACGTCCTCGAGTCCGGAATCGATGCGGCGCCAGTCGTAGGGCGCAGTGCGAAACGGGGCGATGGCCCGGTCCAGCGCCGCCGGATCGTCGCCGCTGACATGCAGGGCGTTGCCAAAGGCCACCGCCTGCTGCACGCCGGGGCGATCGCGGAGCTGTTCGGAAAGCTTGAGCAGGTCCGGGCCGGTGACCGACCAGGTCACGACGTGAGCCTGCTCGACGACCTCGGCGACCGTGCCTTCGGCGAGCAGGTGGCCGTTGACGATGAACGCCAGGCGGTGACAGCGCTCCGCCTCATCCATGTAGTGCGTGGCGATCAGGAACGTCAGACCCTGCCCGGCGAGCTGGTGGATTTCCTGCCAGAACTCGCGGCGTGCCTTGGGATCGACGCCGGCCGTGGGCTCGTCGAGCAGCAGCAGTTTCGGCTCGTGAATCATGCACGCGGCCAGAGCCAGGCGCTGTTTCCATCCGCCGGAAAGCTCGCCGGCAAGCTGGTTGCGCCGGTCGCCCAGGCCCAGTCGCTCGATGCTCTCGCGCACGGCTCGCCGACGGTCCTTCACCGAGTACATGCGCGCGACGAAATCCAGGTTCTCCGCAATCGTCAGGTCATCCCAGAAACTGAATCGCTGGGTCATGTAGCCGACGTGACGCTTGATGATCTCGCTTTCCGTAGTCACGTCGTGACCCAGGCACGTGCCGCTGCCGGCGTCGGCGCGGAGCAGGCCGCAGAGCATCCGGATGAATGTCGTCTTGCCGCTGCCGTTGGGGCCGAGGAATCCGCAGATCTCACCGGTGCGAACCGCCAGATCGACGTGGTCGACAGCCGTCAGGTCACCGAACCGCTTGGTCATTCCGTGCACGTCAATGGCGAGATTGTCGGCCATAGGTCACTGTCCGAGTTGCACATCCACCGGCTGGCCCGGATGCAATTGCGCTGCCGTCTTGGGCTCGAAGGTCACTTCGATCATGAAGACCAGCTTGCTGCGATTCTCCCGGCTATAGATGACTGGCGGCGTGTATTCCGCCTGGGGGGAGATGAAGCTGATGGTTCCGGTGAGCGGCTCGGGCCACCCATCCACAATGACTTGCACGCGGTCGCCAGAGTGAAGAGCGCCGATCCGTGTCTCCGGCACGAATGCACGCACCTTGATATTCTGCGGCGGCAGCAGGGTCACGACGGGACGGCCCGCCGCCACCCATTCGCCGGGACGGTAGAGCGCGTCAAAAACCAGGCCGGCCTGCGGCGCGGTCTGACGCTTCTGAGAGAGGGCCCAATCCGCCCTGGCCAGCGCGGCTTCAAGGGCCTGGACGTTCGCCTCGGCGGCGGTGATCTGGTCGCTGCGGGAGCCAAGCTGTGCCGTCTTCAGGTCCGCCTGAAGTTGTGCGATGCGCTGCTGGTCCTGATCCCGTGCCGCCCGTGCCCGATCCAGATTCTGCTGGGTGGTCGCACCGCCGGCAAAGAGCTTCTCCTGGCGGGAGAACTCCTCCTGGGAAAGCGCTGAGGCATCCTGTGCCTGGCGGAGTTGTGCCTCGATGGACTCGATCTCTGAGGGGCGTTTTCCTTTCTTGAGATCTTCAAGACTGGCGCGGGCCTGGTCCAGTCGCTGCTGCGCTTCATCTCTCGCCGCCTTTTCCGGTTCGCTCTCCAGCCGGAACAGTGGGTCGCCGGCCTTCACCTGCTGGCCTCGCTCGACGTCCAGCTCGTCGAGCCTGCCCGCCTGCGGAGATGCCACATACACAAATTCCCCCTCGACGTATCCCTGCACCTCATTCGGCGCCGTGCGCCGGCAGCCGGGAAAGGTGCAAATCGCCGCGGCTGCGATGCCGATGTAGACCAGCCCCCTGAGAGCGCCCAACAGAATGATGCTCACTGCGTTGTTGCGAGTCGCTGAGCCGCTGCGCAACGAGTGTCGGGAATGAAGAGTCCATGAGCATCCCTTGTCATCCTGAGCGCCAGCGAAGGATCTGGTCAGCGGATGCGATGTCTCGTTCGCAGCGCCGCCCGGTTCCCGGCCTGGGGCCAGGTGCTTCGCTTCGCTCAGCATGACAAATGTGACACGTATTGCTTCATCAGGAGGAGTGCAGCGACGAAGCGATCTCAATCCCTCGCATAGGAGACTGCTTCGCTGTGCTCGCACTGATATACAGGTGATACCGGCTCCACTTTCTCTTCTGTCGGAGGCTCCGAGCGAGTTGCCCGCTGCGCCGAAGGCGGTGTTCATGCCGATCTCCTTTGAATCGCGGACCAGACGATCTGTGACACCTCTCTCAAGCAATCGGCCAACGGCCTGGTCGGAGCGAGCGACCATAGAAACACCGTGCCAAGCAGCGATCGCTGAAATCCCAGTGTGATCTCTTGTGCCGTCAGATCGTCTCGAATCTCCCCGCGCTGCTGCCTCAGCACGATCCATTCTTCGAGGGATTTTCGACCCTCTTCCAGCCCGGTCGCCATGATGCCGCGCACGGACTCGTTCGAGAAGACCGCAACGAGAATGCTGTGGAGCATCGCCGGGCTGCCACCGGCGTCGCCGGTAAGGGATACGGCTAGATGGTATAGCAGTTTATCCCCTTGCTCCGTCGAGCGGGCTGCCTGCGTGACGAACGTGCGTATCTTCTCCATCTGCCTCTGCACGTGAGCGGCGAAGATGTGCTCCTTGCTTGGGAAGTAGTTGAAGAATGTTCCCTTGCCGACATCCGCCAGATTGGTGATGTCCTCGACGGTCGTCGCATTGAACCCGCGCTCGGCAAACAGAACAAATGCAGCGCGAAGGAGCCGCTCGCGGACTTCCGCCTGCCGCCGCGAGCGTCTGCCCGGCGACCCTCCGGACGAAAGGTCAAACTCTCGACCCGCGGACAACGGGTCAAGCTCGTGACCTGCAGAGGATGGGTCAACTTCGTGATTCGGTTTCCGCGTGTTATCCTTCATACTTGTCGAGCCTCGATAGACAGGCCATGAACGTCACTGGCAGCAGCATGCACACGCACGTGTCCATCGCCTCAAAGGAAACGACCCATACGCAGCATGCACGAGACACGCCGTGGGGAGGCAGTCCTCGCAGCTCCGCACGCCACTATTTGCGACATCCAAGCGCCATGCTTCAATATCTGAAACGCTGCAAGCACACAAGCACAACTTCCCCGCTGGTCCTGCACGATCTCAAGGCGAACCACTGCAAATCTGTCGGATCTGTTATCGCCACCTGCTGCTTCACCGTTATCCCCTGAGCACTCCGGATGCAGCGATGCCGGCAATGACTCGGAGTCAATTATGACTTGGAGTCACCGAGGACGCAAGCCCCATCTTGTATGAAGCCAGGGCAATCGCAAAGTCCTCAAAATGGATGTATTGAAAGCGTCAGCCGGGTGGCATCGTCAAGGCCGCAGGCCTTGGCGATGGTCCTGCGCAGGGGAAGATCGCCATCGCCAAGCTGCCAGGCTGTGTCACATCGCAATTGTTTGGCCCACTGTCTTGCTCTGGAGGCGGATGCCTCTGCGATCCGGCTCCACAGGTCCCTCGCTGCCCCGCGTGCCCACTGCACGGCAG
>Ga0315282_10004470_pt1 | contig 24371 bp, 23 predicted proteins | sample YL17G07_20_MG_FD_203693 | JGI IMG/M metagenome (GOLD analysis project Ga0315282, IMG submission 203693) | Sediment microbial communities from Yellowstone Lake, YNP, Wyoming, USA - YL17G07_20 | ecosystem: Environmental > Aquatic > Freshwater > Lake > Sediment | place: USA: Wyoming | collected... | reverse complement strand
ATAGGCAGATGTGAGGTGACGCCAGCCATTAGTTGGCATTATAACGTCTACGATTATTGTAGCTCCGTTATCCCGAGCTGCTTTTAGAACGTGCTTCAGCTCGAAGTCAACGTATTTAAGTCCACCAACTGTGCCCAAGTAGAATATTGTTGGCTGAACCTTCTCAATTATGGATTCAACATGTGAAGAGGAAAGCTCTGTATTAGCTGCGAGTTCTGAGATGAATCTCCTGTCTTCTCTATCGACGATTAGGGCAAGGTTTTTCGCGGTTTCTTTTTCTTGGATCCTTTGAGGGTGGGGTGCGATTCCGTTTAGTCTTAATGTTTCCTCGATATAATTTCCAAGTATGTCACCACCGATACAACCTATTGAGTGGATGAATAATTCTCCTAACTGAGAGAGATCGACTGCAACATTAGCAGAGTGCCCTCCAACTCGTAGACTAATACCTCCAGGTGCATAAACAAGTCCTCCTGGATCGGGGATGTTTGGGAGATGGGCGGCAACAAAGTCGGCCACCCAACTACCAGCACATAGAATAACCATAACGGAAGAGTTGCATACTACAGATTATTATTTTTCTAGTCACAAGGTTTCTTAACTAGGTTTGATGCTTTCTCCCTGACATGAAATTCGGCTATTTCCTCAGGCCTGCTTGTAGCTACGAGGGGATGCTTGAGCTAGCAAAAAATGCTGAAGAACTAGGGATGAATGGAGTTTACATCAACGACCATGTGATGGGTCTAGCCAGTGAAGTGAAAATGCCGTTCTTAGAGTCTATGACGGTGATGGCTGCAATTGGAGCGCAGACAAAACGGGTTAGAATTGGTCATATAGTTATTATGAACAGCCTGCGAAACCCCGCTTTATTAGCTAAAACTTTGACCACGCTTGATCAGATCACTAAAGGTCGCCTCGACATTATTATTGGGGCAGGCTGGAACCCTAAGGAGTATGAGGGATATGATTTAATGGGAGATGCCTCTGGTATGCCAAGCGCAGGTGAGCGTGTCAACCGCCTCATAGAGGCAGTGAAAATAATGCGAGGTATGTTCGACAGTAACGAGTTCAGCTATGAAGGACACTATTGGAAGCTAAAAGATGCATATAATTACCCATCCCCCGTGCAGAAACCTCTGGAGATTCAAATTGGCGCTACTAAGCCTCATCTCATCCGTCTCGTGGCACGCTACGCAGATGGGCTCAATATTCGAGGAGACTTAGAGGTACTTCGCTGGGCTAAAAATATCTATGAGAAGGAGTTAGTGAAACTTGGAAAAGATCTTACAAAGTTTCGCTATACTGGTTTCGAACATACACTGATAATGTGTAAAGATGATGCTTCATACGATCAGGTTGCTAAGCAGCAGGCTGCAACTTTTAGGAAGACACCGAGTTATGTGAAGGCTAACTTCTTTTTAGGTACGCCGGAAGCTCTGGTCGATAAGCTGAGGTCGGCATCAGATATCGGACTTGAGATGATGGTAATATATCCTCGCCCTGCAGACACTGTTCCTGAAGCGGAATCTAGAGTTGCTGAATTTTATGACCAGGTTATTACTAAACTCTAACCGAGGCATGGATTTTTCGAGACTTTCCTAACTGCTATATATAGCGTTTTAGAACTTGCTTGGTTTCTTCTGGAAATGACTTTAATAGGTTTTCTATTAAGTTATTGGCTAGATATGCCTTAAACTGAGCTTCATTCATTGTTGGAACGTAAATCCAGTGATGTCCCCCTTTGCCAGTTCGGTCAACCCCTTTCAAAACACCGGTCTCCCTCATATACTCGAGGAAGTTAATGATGCTGGCACGGGAAATTGCGTTTACTCCAAGAACCTCATTAACCTTCGCCCATACGTCTCTTGAGTTGAGTCCTTCTGTTTTCTTCCAGAGGATACGCATAGCCTCTTCTTCGTAGTCTTTTAGGAAGGCTCTAAGCCCTACCTGTGAAGTATCAAACTCTGTTTTTCGGTTCACAATTAAAGAAATGTTCAGCCTTATTTAAAACCACTTCGTTTTCATTCCAGCCATTTTCTTTTCAGGGAATCTGACAAAAAAAAGGTAGTGAAACCTCATTCAGGTGAATCGCTGAAAGTGTAAAATGCATCAAAATCTTAATACACCGTCAAAGCTGGGAGACCAAGAACTAACCTTTTGTCCAATGGCCCAATAATTGATCGGACGGTAGAGGAAAAGCCAGGGTGGATCATCCCTAATAATTCTGCAGACAGCCCGGTAGCTTCTCGCCCTCTCCTGGCTGTCAACAGTTCTTTGTGATTGCCAAATAAGGGCGTCAACATTAGAATTCGAGTACCCCTCCCACCAAGGACCTCTTACCTTTGAACTAATCTTCTCACGAAGGATACGAAAGGCACTCATCGGACTAGAATCAAAGCAGCAGAGATCTCCAATGCGTTTATTTCGGACATTACGACTGTAAGCTTCCCTATCATTATGAACTGTGATGTCAACATCAACACCGGCTTTTTCCCATTGCTCTTTTAGAAGTTTAGATAATTCAGGAGCTTCATCAGGCATACTTTTCGGGACATCCATCTTCAATGTCAAATCTGTTCGCCCAGCATCAGCCAGAAGACTCCGAGCCTTTTCAACATCATGCGGGTATGGTTTCATATCCGGATCATAACCAAAGTGAAGAGGAGTAAGTGGCCCACATAACTCCTCACCAAAACCGTTTAGAAGCTTTGCAACAATTTCGACTTTATCAGTTGCATAGTTTAATGCTTTTCGAACCTGAGAGTCAACGCAAGGGCCCTTAGCACAGTTTAGAAGATATATGATGCATAAATTGTCAGCATGCTCAGCGAGCTTCACGCCAAGTCCTTTAGCCAAAGCGTTTCCCCTATAGTCAATATAGCTAGCAATGTCAGCTTCAGCCCTCCAAACTACTCCTATCCTTTCACTTTGGTCAGGAATAGCTACCCAACTTAATTTTTTATAATGAGATCGAGCACCCCAGTATAGGGGGTTTCTATGCATTTCCACGGTGTCGCCATCGAAGTCATTTATTATATAGGGACCTGTTCCTAGGTATGTATCTGGAAGCTCGTAGAGAACTTCTTCAGATACCATAGGCATCTCAACAAGTAATTCTAGAAGATCAGCCATTGGTTCACGTGTTGTGATTCGTAATTTAAGTCGACTCAACTCCTCGAAACGGGCAGTTCCGATATAGCTAGCGTAGACACCCTCAGTGCCGAAGGTGCCTCCTATGCTTGGATCTATGACTCTTTTTAAGGTTGAGACAACATCGATGGCTTCAAGGCGTGAGTTATCGTGGGATCTTACATTGTCTCTTAACTTGAATTCCCAAATCTTTGCACTATGGTCAACTGTCCATGTTTCTGCTAGAAGAGGCTCGAAGATACCTGGAGCTATCCTCTTTACTAAGGGTTCGTATATGGCAGCAAGGAGGCTGAGCCTAGCCTTAGAATCACTGCAGATGTGAGGATCACTGAGTGGTAAGCTTGGTTGAACTATCCTTAATTCTTCGGACAATGTGTTGATCAGTAGATTATAGGTTATTTCAATTTTAAGGACTGATTTAAGTATATTTTTTCTTAGAATAAAACTATTGAATTTGGAGTGTCGGATGAACTTACCTTTTAATTGGAAGCCTAATTTTGAATGTTGTACCTTGACCAAGAACTGATGTAGCGGTGATTGTACCGCCATGTGCTTCTACAGTTCTTTTGCAGTAAGCTAGACCCAGGCCAATTCCACTTGTCTTAGTAGTGTAAAAAGGCTGAAAGAGATTCTTAAGGACTTCTGGGGTCATACCGATGCCCGTGTCCTTTACTTCAACATTTGCGTAGCCTGACTCCTCAATCGCAGACAATCTTAGTGTGCCACCGTTTTGCATTGCCTCTATCGCATTTCTTGTAAGGTTTTCAAATACTCTTCTAATTCTCAATGGATCGATTTCTAGGTTGATTGTTTTGTCGAGATCAAGTTCAAGCTTTACTCCATCTGGGAGCATTAACATATGGGTAAAATCCTTTAGAAGCGCAGTAAAGTCTATGTATTTATAATCTAATGGTCCTTCCCTCGTGTTCTGTCTAAGCTCATCTAGCATTTTCACGCTTCTGCCGGCAGCATCCTCCATTAGCTTTAACATAGACTCTGTTGATTCTGGCTTTCTCCTAATCATGTATATGCCATTAGTAATGGCCTGTAACGGTCCGCGTAGGTCGTGTGCGACTGTAGCAGCCATCCTTCCTGCAGTAGCCATTTGTTCTGCTTGTATAAGCCTCTGACTTCTTTCCTCAACTTGGTTATGCAGGTTTTCTAGTATGTTAATTCTGGTAATGGCGTTTGAAACATGAAGTGAAAATATTTCAAGGATTATCTGGTCTTCAGGTGTGTAGTTGTTTACTTTCTCACTTTCACTCCTGATCACGGCATAGACCTGGTCGTCGACATTAACTGGAACATCTAATTCTGATAGGTATTGATGTGATTCATCTGGTCTCTTAGAAAATATTTTATATTCAGGGTCTAAACGTGTGTCTGGTATGTAGAGGCTTTTTTTGTTTTTTATTACTCGACCTAGAATACTTTCTCCGATTGGTATCGCTTGATCTTGAGGAGGTTCAATGCCAATGAATTTGTTGAAAAGGATCTTGTCATTCTCAATAAGAGCTACAACGATTGTGTTAAAACCAATAGCATTGTGAAGATCATTGACTGTTATATCCCATACATCCTTGAGAGTGGTAGCAACCTCCAATTTGATAGCTGAATCATGAAGTGCTCTGAGTCTTACCTGTTGCTCAAAACGAGCAGTAATATCACGTACAACGACCTGAATACCAACCAGACTATTATTTTTCATTATGCTTGAGGGATTATATTCCAAAACAACTATTCCGCCGTCCTTTTTATGTGTCCTAGCAGCTACAGGGGCCCAATTTTCTAAATTTTTCGTGGCATCACCGAAGACTCTCAACGTAAACTCTTTATCCTCTTCAATAATAAAATCGAGGAAGTTATGCCCAATTATCTCTTCTCTATTATAACCTGTTTCTGGATGAACCGCCTTACTCACATAAGTTATTATACCGTTAAGGTCTACCGTGAAAAGCGTATCAGCAGCATTTTCTGCGAGAAACCTGTATTTCTCCTCTGATTCACGGAGCTCCTCCTCCACCTTTTTCCTTTCAGTTATTTCTGCATGTGCATATGCCGCTTCCTGGATAGTTTTTGCGAGGATTCTATAATGATCAGGATCAGTTTCCTTCCGAATATAGCTGGTTACTCCAGCTGCGAAAGCTGCTTGAGCCACTTCTTCATTTCCACGCCCTGTATAGAGGACTACTGGAACATCACTAAAACGTCTAATCTCTCGCGTGAGGTCGATACCATTCATTCCTGGCATTTTATAGTCTGTAACAATGCAGTCTATAGATCTCTCCTTAGCCTTGGTGAGCGCATAGACTTGATTCTGAGTAGATTCAACTTGAAGTTCTGGTTCAACGTCTTCTAGAAATTTTTTAGTTGAAAAAAGTGAATCTTCCTCATCGTCAACATGAATCACACGGATCTTATCATAAGTATGAGCCGTTTGCATGAGCTTCGATTGGGCTGAGGTTTACGAACTATTTAACGTTGATGTGGAAACCCTTTCGAGGTGAATTCTAGACAAGATATCCTAGGTCCCGTAAGTATCTACGGACAGCTGATTTTACGAAGTCTGGAACACTTGCGCGCGCGCATTTCTGGCAAGTTGATAGTATGATACTTATATTTCTTATCTTTAGACATTTACAGTAATTTTTGTTGTTTAGTTTAAAAATCTTTATATTAGCATAAATTTAGCTAAAATTCTTATTTCTATAATATTATTTCTTAATGACTCATTTCAATAATTAATAAAAAAAAGTTTAATTGAAATAATTTCTAATGATGGGTTTAGTCTTTTTCTTCCCACTGACCTTCAGGTGCCCCATGCTTCAAAGCATCACGGAATAACATGTTCCAGATATCCTTTTCAAGAATTATTTCTTTCTTAACAACTAATTCACCAATAGCTTTTAGGAGTTTGTGATGCCTGTATTCGTCGTCTCTGATATGTTCAAGCATCATTTTTATGCGTGGATCCTTCGTTGTTTTCAGCAATGCCTCAACAGTCTTTATCATATCGACTTCGATAGCAATGTGGTCTTTGAGACTCTTCTGCAGCTGCTCATACTCAATATCGGTAACACTTAGACTATGTCCATCAATTATTGCTGCACAAGCCCTGTAGAGCCCCGCATGTTTCTTACTGTCAATGGCCACAGAGTCTATTATTTCTTTAAGGACCTCATTTCCATATCCTCTAACATCGGAATCTAACTTAACTGAGTAATTCTCCTCAACTTTAGCATAATCTGAATACTTTTTTGACTCACTCTTCTTGCTCATCAAAACACCATTGACTTCTCTTGATTCAACTGTAATAAATCTTTGTAAAAAATGGACTCCATAATACTTTTATGGGTTCAAGTGCTCAAATCGTCACTAACCTATTTTCTGATGATGCCCCATGAACGAAGACTTGATCTATCTTCTTGTGCTTCCTTTGATAGCTTCAATCAATCATGGGCCTTCTAGCCTCCAGATTGGGTATTAGTGACAATAGTGTTGTTCCTAACATGGAGAAGTGCTCTAAGTTCAAGTATGAGGCTTGAGGAGACGTTTCAGTAAAGTTAAGCTTGGTTTCGCTCAATAACTCGGATTTTTATGTGATGCATCTTAATTTTGTTCCTCAGGTATTCGGTTACTATCTTAGTGTCGAAAGGTTTGCAGCTAAAGACATCGATGCTAATTAGATCCCCTTGGTCGAACGCATGGATGGAGATATGACTTTTGTCTATGATTACGAATCCTGTCCATCCTGGGTTCTCAGGATTTCCCTTTACAATGAATGGCCCAGCGAGGATCTTCATTCCAATCTTTCCTGGAAGTTCGTGAAGTATTTCTTCTATGTCTATTTTATTCACGCTTTGCTCCATGACGCTGTCGATTAAGAGATGAAGCCCGATCATAATGCCGAATTCGGCGTGAAGGCGTCTTATAAGCCTAACACTTCGGTCTATAATTGTGAGGGTTTAAATTACGTTGCGTTGGAACATCAGGCATGGTTGACGAGAATCTTGTGACACAGATCAGGGCAAACGCCCACAGTTATGAGAATTTTAGTGGATGCACCCAAGCAGTCCTCTTAGCTCTTCAGGAAGGGTTGAAAATAGGAGACTTGCAGAGTTATAAAGCAGCAACAGCATTCGCTGGGGGGGTCGCTAGGAGAGGAGAAACATGTGGCGCACTCATAGGCGCAATTATGGCTCTTGGATTAGAGGAAGGTAGAGAGAAGAAGGAGGATATAAATAGACTCAACGATACGGTAACTGATGCATACAAATTAGCTGATGATTTCCAGCATAGACTAGAGACGGAGTTCACCTTGAAGAGACAATTACCATCTACTATATGCCGGGACATTCAGTTAGCAATATATGGATAGAGCTGGATGATGAGTGAACCAACTCAGAGAAATGCGTTTCTAGCTGCCGGCGGACATGGTGATAATGGATGCTTAAAGGTTTGTGGAATCGCAGCCACGTGTGCTGCCGAAGCTATCCTTCTTAAGAGAGAGAAAAAGTAAAGTACAGTTAATTTACTATTTTTTACACAACTAAACAGTGCTAACGGGTTCTACATGGATTGTGACATGACTCAGCTCTTTTATTTCTGCTCTAATTGTACTTTCTAGAATATCTGTAAGTTCATGAGCCTTTATTATCGACATGTCGGCTTTAATCATAATATGTAGGTTCGCTGAAATTTTCCCTTCAATATTCCTTACTTGTATATCATGACAGCTATCAATCTCAGGGAATCTACCTGCAATCTCCTTTATCTTACCAACAATGGAGGGATAAGTATTATTTTCAGTAAATTCTCCAAGGTTAGATTCACTTGCACGTGTTTCTATATGAGTATTAATCTCCTTGACATTTAGCTGCGACTTCACATCCTCTTCAAAAGCTGAGACTAGATCATGAGCTTCCTTAACAGTTAGGTTCGGGTTAACCTCAATATGTAGCTCGACATAAGCTTCATCATCGATTCTGTATACTTTGATATTATGAACATGTCTTATTCCTACCATCGTCAAAGCAGCTTGATTTATCTTGCTTGGCAAGTCTTCCTGAGGGCTAGCTTTTGGATCAACCTGAACCATAATATCAGCGTCTTTGAGAATAGTTCTAACACGTTTCTCAACTTCGGAAACTAAAGCCTGTGATGCTTCAAGGGACAAACGTCGATCAAGAGATACTTTCACGTCAACGAAGGCGTTTGGTCCAGCCACTCGAGCACGTATCCGCTCGATGTTGATCCCATTAATTTGTGATAAGCTTTTCCTGATCTCTTCAGTCTCATCCACAGGAGCTCTATCCATCAAAGCATCAAAAGTTCTTTTACCAAGCCTCAAGGATGCAATAACAATAATAATACCGACTCCTGTTGAGGCAAGGGGATCGCCAATCTCCCATCCATAACTTACGAAAATTAGGCCAAGGATTACGACTGCTGAGCTTAGGATATCGGAAGAGAAGTGAAGTGCGTCGGCTTCAAGAGCTTGGGAGTTATACTTCTTCGCTACTTTGTAGAGTGTTCTTGAGCGATTTATATTGATTATCATGGATACCCCCATTACTAGAAAGCCAGCTAAACTAGCTTGAACTGAAACATGGTCTATGAATATTCTCCTATATGCCTCGAAAAATATCCAGGCACAAGTTAAGATTAGTAACACAGTCTCCGCAAGCGCAGATATGTTCTCAGATTTCCCATGGCCAAAAGGATGGTCTTCATCTGCAGGTCTACTTGAAGCGTGGACTGCAAGCATGGTTATACCAGCAGCGACGAGATCAAGACTTGAGTGCAGAGCCTCTGCAAGTATACCAAGACTATTTGTGATTAAGCCTACATATAGTTTGAATATTACGAGGAAGATAGCGGCAAGGAGGGAGCCTAATGCAGCACGTTGCTTTGGCTCATTCCACCACTTACTGTCAGCCAATTAGTCTCCTCCAACAATTAGCTTGAAAATTAGACTGTAAGTATTCATTCCTCTGCTCGCAGACTCTCTCGATTCATATTGATGATTTTTCAGTTACATATGATGTCCGATAAAAGGATTTCATTCATAGACAGGTAAAACAAGTTTCTAAAATTAATGCTTTTCCTCAAATCAGATTTTAGGTGTACTTATTATTATTAGAATCATGATAAATGTGAATTTGATGCTTGAGTAAGAGATTAATATACCTCAGTTATATTCTGGGTTGCAAGCGGCTGTAGTCTAGCCTGGTAGGATAGCTGCCTGCCACGCAGCAGACCCGGGTCCGAATCCCGGCGGCCGCACCAATCAAACCTTATGGCCAATAAGCATCCATGAGACATGGTGATGGTTCCGTCCTCCAGCACGTTCCTCAATATAAGCATGCTTGTATAACTCCCTGATCTCCAAGAAATCGAAATCAACAGTTAATTCATCTTTTAGTGAAAGGTGAATAAACTTCTCATCGACCCATGAGTTAGGTTCATCTAGAATCGAAAAGCCTTTCCCATTGTGCTCAGGGTCGCTGACCGAGATCGCATTAAGAAATAGATGACCACCTGGCTTCAATACTCTCTTCACCGTTCCTCTGAGCTCAGCTCTCTCACCTTGTCGTAGAAGATGATAGAGATTTGAGATAAGTATAACGTCAAACTTTGGTTCAGTCATCTCGCGGAAGTCTTGTAGCTTGAACTCTATTCCAGTTAAGCCAGCTTCTCTGAGAGCCTTCACAGCTAAGTTTATCGCCTCAGGCGAGATGTCGATTCCAAGCACCCTACAGTTAAGGCTGGCTGCAATGTAGAGGGAGTCACGACCGTATCCACACCCTACATCAAGGACATAGAGATTATGGTAAGCCGGATGAGCGTGGAAGAAATTTACTACTGTTATGGCGAGTTCACTCGGGGATCCTCCCCATATTTGCTTATTCTTCTCATACTCTTTATCCCATGACAACCCTAAAACCTCTGCTTCTACAATTACCTATTTAGTGACATTGATTTCTAGGTACTTGTTTCTGCATTAACTCTATCGGAATTCTAGCAGTTACAGTTATAGGCTTTGTCGACCGTATTACACTTCCCCTAATATGTTAGAAGATTTGCTCGTATTACACTTGTAATGTTTATTGTTAGGTTTTAAAGATGTAATACAGATAAGAAAGTTACACAGCCTCCAATTTGAATGTGTAATACACTTTACTTTTTGAACTGTAATACGACTACTTTCATGTTTTTGGCCTGTATACAGTGGAAAAAGGTCATAGACTACTACCACTACCACTGACCCACCCACTTTGGTACCACTAATTGTACCACTTGACCTACCACTTGTAGGTGGGTTTTTGGCACTACTAGGTGTATGGTGCTGTATACCAGAATTTTCTACTACCTCCTCCATATTTTCCTCATCAAGTAGTTGTGAAGTGGGTGGTTGAGTAGTGGTGGTTACTGGTTATGTGGTAACAGCGGGTGGTTTCTCAGTAGTGAACATACCTGATAGTGTATTGTTGAAGTACTTTTTCGTTTTCGTAATAATCTAGTCTGACTCAATCATATGCCCAAGACGGCATAGTTTAGTAAAATAACCAATGTTTGATCAGATGATGCATGCCCGGTGTTCTTTCTCAGGAAATAAGTAGGACACCAACGATTCTATATCCATCTGAAATACATCTTTTTGCAGGTGGCGTATTTGGATAAGCTCAGAGTCGGCTTTGTGGGTACAGGATTTATCGCTCGATTGATGGCTAAATCATGGACAGGAGTCAGAGGTGGCGACATAGTAGCGGTTTGTAATCCTAGCATCCAAGGAGCGAAAACGCTTTCATCGGATATGGAGATGCTTGGTCTTGAGAAACCTGCAATCTACTTGAATGTTCATGACATGATATCCAAGGGAAAAGTGGATGCGGTTTGGATCATGAACCCAAACTATGCAAGATTAGAGACAGTAAAGGCAGTGGTCGAGGAAGCACGACAGGGGCATGGTCTAGTTGGAGTCTGCTGCGAGAAACCATTAGGAAGGACAGCAGATGAAGCTGAGGAGATGGTTAAGCTTGTTGAACACTCTGAACTCCTCCATGGTTATATGGAGAACCAGGTCTATTCCCCGAGTATAATCCGAGGACGAGAGGCAGCTTGGAGTTATGGTGCGAGAAGTGCTGGCAGACCATACCTGGCACGAGCCGCTGAGGAACATGGTGGCCCCCATAATTCTTGGTTCTGGGATCCAATAAGGAGTGGTGGTGGTGTTCTCCTTGATATGGGGTGTCATAGTCTTGAAGCTTCACGTTTCATGCTTACCGACCCTAAGGAAACCAAGGCAAGTCTATACCCAGTCTCAGTTCAATGTACTATTGCTGGGCTTAAGTGGAGTAGGGAGCCTGGAATCAGTGTGCTTCGGAAACGGTTTGGTGTAGACTACAGTACTGCCCCTGCAGAAGATTATGCATCTATGCTTGTCACTTATGAAGCTGAGAACGGTGGTAAAGTTCTGTCAGAAGTACGCACTTCATGGTGCTATACTGGACCGGGTCTCAGGTTAAGCTTTGAGCTCTTTGGACCGGAATATAGTGTAAGCATAAACAGCCTACATCAAGAACTTAGTATTTTCTTAAGTCGTGGTATTAAGAAAGCCGCATCTGAGGGCTTTATTGAGAAGCAGGCAGCTGAGCAGGGACTGATGCCGGTTATTCCAGATGAAGCAGCTACTTATGGTTACACTGAGGAGAATAGAAGTATGGTTGAGGCTTTCCGAAAAGGTGTAATGCCTCGGGAGAACTGGATGGATGGTCTATTAATCACTCGTTTAATGATGCTTGGATATAAGTCAGCAGAGGAGAAGAGAACCATACCATTCAGTGTTGAATCTGTAAAGGGATACAGACCCAAAGTATCGAATGGGGAATGGAGGCCTGAGTAAAATTCTAGGTTTATCTGATGTGATAGATTTTTCCTCTATCCTTTTTACCAACCTCTACGAGTAAACCCATTTTTGAAAGCGTGTATAGCATTTTGCGGGCGAGGACCGGGCTGATACCTGATGCTTTCTGTAGATCTTTAACGCCAAAGTCTTGTGGCATACCATTTGGGAGAAGCTCTAGGTAATCAGTAGGTTTTTCAAAAATTCGGATATCCGTTACCTTGATAAGCTTCCTGTCTTCAATGCTCCATTTTCTGCGCCTCCAACTTCCCTCCCCGTCGTTTTTGAGGATCTCTTCCTCCCAAATAAAAAATACTTCAAGTCGGAATCGCTGGTTCAGCACAATAGTTGGCATATAAATAAGTTCATTGAAGAGCTCTTCAATACGACCACGTTTAGGGCTTGAACGTTTAGATTGTTTTTCTCCATCTAATCTTGTTATCACACGGTGTTCTGTTAGGGGATAGATAAGCGTTACAGAATACCCTTTGAGAAGCCTTGTAATTTTAGATCGAATCGCTGGAAAGTTCCCAGTTTGTATCTCAATTACTTGATCGCCTCGAATTATATCAGCTTTGAAGCCCCAGACTTCAGCCTCCAGTAGGTCTCTGGGTAGACGGATTTTATCCTTTAGCTGATTATGGAGGCTCATCTCAGGCATGGTTATGGAAGTAAGTAACAAGATTATATCAATTGATATAGAGGTCAACTTTTCAATTAGTATTCTAAATATTTAGATATGGAGAGGCTTACGAGGGTTGATTTTACTAACCTCGATAAGATGCTTTACCCTAAAGATGGGTTGAAAAAACTGGATGTTGTTAAATATTATATTCAGGTAGCGCCAAGGATGCTTCCATTCCTTAGAAACAGGGCGCTTGTCCTTACCAGATTTCCAGATGGAATAGGTTTAGAGGGTTTTTATGAGAAGGATGCTCCAAAAGGAACCCCAGAATGGGTTAAAAAATATCGTACCTATTCTGAGTCAGCGCATCGGTATCTTGACTACGTTGTGTGCGATGATATTGACACCCTCCTTTGGCTTGCGAATCTTGCAGTCATCGAATTTCACATACCACTGAGCCAAATTGATTACCCAGACAAACCAAATTTAGTTCTATTTGACTTGGATCCACAGCTTCCAGCTGGTTTTAAGGAGGCTGTGATTGTTGCTAAGCTCATTCGTCAAAAACTATTTGACCGCGGAGTCAAATGCTTCGTGAAAACCTCGGGAAAGCGAGGGCTTCATATTGTTGTACATATCCGCAGAGATCACATTTTTGAGGAGACTCGAAGTTGGGCTCATAGCATTGGAATAGAGTTGGCGAAAGAGACTGAACTTGTTTCATCTGAAAAAAAGCTTGTAAAAATACCTGGAAAAATCTATATTGACTACCCCCAGAACGGTCACAGCCGAACTATGGCTTGTCCTTTCAGTCTTCGAGCCATACAAGGCGCATCTGTATCCACCCCATTAAATTGGGACAAGCTAGGTGAGAGCAAGCCACCTGAACTTAATCTTAAAACTGTTCCTGCTAGACAGGAGGCATGGGCAGACTTTTGGGATGATCCTCAGAAGCTCGGGTAAGGGTTAAACCAGTCGACACAGTTTTTCATTTGGAGGTTCAAGGTTGAGCGAGGAGGAAAAGCAACCACAAACGGGGCGACCAATATGGAGTGGCACAATAAGCTTAGGGCTGGTAAATGTTCCTGTAAGGCTTTACTCTATGATTAGGGATAAGTCATATAATTTTCATTTTGTTAGACAGAAAGACACCTGCCCTCTACGCTACCAGAGAGTCTGCACTTTTGACGATCAGGTTGTGAATTGGGGAGATGTAGCAAGAGCGTTTGAGGTTAGAAAAGGGGAGTATATAATATTTGATAAGAAGGAGCTTGAATCTCTTAGACCTGAATCGGATAAAAGGATCCGACTTGAGAAATTCGTCAACTTCTTCGATATAGATCCAGTCTACTTTGACTCCTCCTATATACTAGCACCAGATAAAAGCCGCGACGCTTATAGTCTTCTACTTTATGCACTTGAAGCGAAAAGTATGGCGGGTGTAGGGAAGTTTACTCTCAGAACAAAAGAGACGCCTGTACTGGTCCATGTCTATAAGGGGGCGCTCATACTTACGACTCTAAGGTACGCTGACGAGGTTTCTGACCCATATGTGGTAAAAGATCTAGCTAAGCTAAAAGAGCCTGATAAGAAAGAATTAGAATTAGCAGAGAAAATTATAGAAAACCTCTCAGGGAATTTCAATATAAACGAGTACCATGACGCATACCGTGAAAACGTGGAGAAGCTCATCAAGAAGAAACAGAAGGGGGATACCGTCACAATAGAGCCGCCTAAGAAGGAGGAGGTAAAGGAACTAATGGCAGCACTCCAGGAGACCCTCGAGCAGATGAAAAAGAAATGAACTCTTACCAGCCTATGCTAGCTGAAACAGCCCCCCATCCATTTAATGGCTCTGACTGGATTTTCGAGGTTAAATGGGATGGTATAAGAGCAATAGCATATGTTGATGAAAAATTGAAAATTTTAAGCCGCTCAGGACAGGATCTCACATTTAAGTTTCCTGAGCTTCAAGAACTCATAAGTCTAACCAGTAGAGCTGTCCTCGATGGCGAGATAATAGTAATGGAGAATGGTCATCCAAATTTCGCGGCTGTTGCTAAGAGAAGCTTAACTTCTAATATTCACGAAGTGGAGGTTCTTGTAAAAAAGCATCCTGTTACCTATGTTGTATTCGATATTCTTGAGAAGGATGGATTCCCCTTCATCGATTTTCCTTTGATGGAGCGGCTTCATATTCTCCGTGAGAGCTTGCATGAGGGCCCACATACAGTTATCTCTGACTACATCGACAGAGAAGGCGAGAAGTACTACGAGGCTATTTTGGAGCATGGATTGGAAGGTTTGATAGCAAAGCAGAAAACAAGCATCTACAGACCCGGTGAGAGAAGCAGTGAATGGCTTAAGCTTAAAGCCATAAAATCAGTTGACTGCGTGGTCTTTGGCTATACACTCGGCAAGGGTGCAAGATCAAACCTGTTCGGATCGCTATTGCTCGGGCTCTATAATGATGGTGTACCGGTCTATGTTGGACGTGTTGGCACAGGGTTTGCGGATTCCCTTCTCAAAGAGTTGAAAAAAATGTTGGACCAGATTAAAACTAGGGTCAAACCATTCGAATCATTTGATATACCAAATGACTCAACATGGGTTGAGCCCATAATCGTGGTAGAGGTCGGTTACCAAGAGTTCACAGCTAGCCGAAGACTACGCTCTCCTCGTCTTCTCAGATTAAGAAATGATAAAGACCCCCATGACTGTACAGTTGATCAGGTGAATGGCACGGCACTCGCAGATTACACGGCTAAGAGAAACCTATCTAAAACACCAGAGCCTGCTGCTGAAGTAAAATCAGAGACTGGGAACAGATATGTGATTCAGGAGCACCATGCCAGTCACATACACTGGGACCTCAGACTAGAGCGGGAAGGTGTTCTTAAAAGCTGGGCTGTACCAAAGCAACCATCCGAGAAACCAGGCGAACGTCGGCTTGCGGTTCAAGTTGAAGACCACCCGATTGACTACGCTAATTTCGAGGGAACCATCCCAGATGGGGAATATGGCGCAGGCACTGTAAAGATCTGGGATAAAGGAACATACATATCTGAAGTTTGGAACCAAGACAAAATACAAATTACAATCAATGGCGAAAGACTGCACGGATCCTACGAACTCGTACGATTCAAGAAGGCTGGTGAGAATGACTGGCTCCTATTTAAGAAGCGCGAGGGGTAACCTTCACCTCGAAACTATGGGGTGGAGTTATCCTTTTTGGGTTGGACCTCTATACCCAAAAGGAACAAAACAAGAAAATTATCTTCGAGAATATTCAAAGAAATTAACTACAGTAGAGGTAGACTCCAGTTTCTATAGAATACCAAGTCAAGAAACGGTTATAGAGTGGACTAATCAAACACCTGAGGACTTCATCTTCGCATTAAAGTTCCCTCAGTCAATAACTCATAAACCGAAGCTGAGCTTTGACCCTAGCAAATTGGAGGCCTTCATGGAAAACATCCAGCTCCTCGGTAGTAAATTAGGACCACTGCTTCTCCAGTTTCCACCCAATCTAAAACTAGACTACGAGGCATTTCGAAAGCTTGTTGATTTACTTCCTGAGGGCCTCTATGCTGTGGAGTTTAGAAACAGAAGTTGGCTTGCTGAGGAAATTTTTAGCCTTCTATCTGATAGAAATATAGCACTCTCAGCCGTCAACAAGCCCTGGGGAACAGGAGAAACTACAGCTGATTTCGTCTATATACGTATGGAAGGTGATAGAAACACTGTAAACGGGGAGCTTGGGATAATTGAGAAGGATAAAAGTACTGAAAACCTGGAGATAGCACCCCTAATCTCAGCTTATCTCGATAATAACCTGGATGTCTTCTGTTATTTCAGTAAATACTATTCAGGTTATCCGCCGGGAGACGCTGCCCAACTAGACTCCTATGTCCGTCGTCTAGAAAGGGTAGAGCAAGACCATGTTTGCTAGAGTTTGCTCCACCAGTAAGGGTATTCAACAACGATCTTCCTGTCTCTCACGTAAAGAGTGATGTCGTTCTCTCTAGGCTGCATAATGAATCCTTCTAAAAAGTTGATGCCATCCTCAGGAAGTGGTTCACCAAACCAATGGAAGAGTAATGCGGCAATCCACGTATCGTGGCTTATATAGATGTCCACAGTATCTGTTGGAGCCCTACGTAGATTAGAGAATGTATAGCTTGCAACTGTTTGTGAAAATTCGTAGGAGGGACAAGCGATTTTAGGTGGTATTAATCCTGCGCACCAACGGTAAACAAATTTCACAACTCCTTCTGTTTTACCATATTTTTTCTGTAGCTGACGAATGTATTCTTGGCAAGCATCATTATCTAAGGCTAGTGAGGCAGGTATTATTCCGACAATTGTTGCATTGCCTCCCCGAGATACAATTCCCATTCGGATGCCTTCAGCTGTCTCCTTGGCCCGTCCAACATGAGTATGATATAATCTGTATCTGCGGTTGAGTGGTAAACTTTCCCCGAACTCTAAGGCAGCCTGTTTACCTCGTGAGGTTGAAAGTGCGAGGTTCGAATTCTCGTTCTCTGTTGGCTCGAACCTTTCTGTATGGCGGATATGCATTATAATGGGTTTAAAAGGATCTAGTTTCTTGAAGCTTGAGAGTAGAGCTAAGGCAGGGCTACTCCAATCAGCTGATTCAAGGATATGAGTCATAGCAATACTTGTCAATGAGATGTTTTATTAAAACTATGAGTAATCAACTGGACAATTAGGTGTAACTTAAAATTATGTGCTTCTTTATTAACGGACGGGATCTAAAGTTGGTTGAAGACATCGTCTCTTAGTTTCATCATGTATTCCTTAAGTTCAGGTAGCTTGTTAGTTCTCGGTATAGCTATCATCATCTTGAAACCAAGGTCCTGTGTTTTTCGGAGTTTTTCGATAAGGTCGTCTGCGGTGCCAATAAACTCGTTTCTCTGAACCTCATCGACTGATTTATCTCGTGCCATCTTCTTATAGATGACCTCTGCTTCTTGTTGTGTTTTAGTTAGGGTTATAGATGGGAAACCAGAGAGGTAATAGTCATGCATTTTCTTTCCAGCTTTTTCTAATTCTGGCTCCAAATACTTCATGTAACTCTGTATCGCTGAGAGGTTCCCTGAACCATTCATACCATCACCATACTTAGCTGCAATGCTTATCATGCGAGGTTGTCTTGCTCCAACGCTGATCCTCATTGGTTTCTGAACTGGTGGTGGAACATTGTAGGCTTTATCTAGCTTCCAATACTTTCCCTTATAACTGAAGCAATCGTTATCAAACATCCCTCTTAGAATCTGAACTGACTCTTTGAGACGCGTTACTCTCTCCCCAGCACCGGGCATTCCTCTTCCATTACCCATTAGGTCGTATCCATTATACTCTGGTTCATTCCATCCAGAGCCTAATATTGTCTCATATCGACCCCCTATCATATTGTCTAGGGTGCTAATCATTTTTGCCAGAACAGCAGGATTACGCATACTGTTGAAAAGAGTTATTTGACCAACTCGGATCTTCTTAGTCTCTAAGCCTATTCCCGTCATCGCTGTGAAGGATTCAAGATAGGGCTCTTTTGGGTCTGATCCAAGTCCCATAAAGTGGTCATTTATGAATACTCCGTAAAGACCTAGTTCTTCAGCACATCTAGCTGCCTCAAGCATCGCCGGGTATGTTCCTAATCCACGTATGTATAAGCTGAACTGCATGAGCTATTGGGAGTAAGCGATAGTTTTAAGCTGTATGTCAACTTGAACTAAGACAAATAATCCTTTTTAGATTATTAAAACAACATTTGCCTAGAAATCTTTTTAGTTTAGAAATTTACTTTACCGAATTACGACGTTTACTACGAACTATGCCACGCATTTTTTTACCAGCCATTGTAACGCAGCGATATGCTCTGCCTCGTTGACCTTTTGTGACTTGCTTGACTGGGGGAACACGTAAGTCATTTTCTTTCGCGCTTTGAGACCACTCCTTGAGAATTTCTACGTTCTCCTTATGGTTACTCTTTCTTCGAGTATCAACGGGAAGACCAATCATTCTTGCAGTGAAAGGGGTTAAACCTGCTTCGCTTAATTCCGAAAGACTAAACCCACGCCCCTCACGAATATTGACCGGACTTTTAACAATTGGAGATATAATTGACATGTATCGATCACCTGTAGCTCTTCTGTTTCCGACGCCTGGCGCCTGGCCCACCGAATTTTTTGGCTTCTTTCCGTCGTTCATCGCCACTAAGCATTGTCCTATCATGTTCCACGAAAGTGGTTTTGAGTCTCTTGCTCTTTGTGTGTTTTACAAGTCCTTGTGCAATTCCCATTCTGGTGGCTTCAGCCTGAGCTAAAGCACCCCCGCCAGATACATTTACATGAACATCTACCTTTTTTGCGGTCTCCCCCGCAAGGAGAACCGGCTCCATTATCATCTCCCGAGCCATTAAAGGCTCATAGATGAATATGGGGGTATTATTTATCCTAACTCGCCCTTCGCCTTCGGTGATGCGGACTCGAGCCACAGCAGTTTTACGCTTTCCAGTCGCAGCAGTGGTTTTCCTTTTAATAGACAAATCATTTTACTCCTTTCTTGTTCCAGCCAATAGCTTTAGCGAGTTCACCGACGGTGACGAATTTTCTATTAAGCTTACTACTCTCAGCTTCCGGTATCCTCTGCTTCTCAGCTTCAGATAATTCATCAGGGATACCAATATAGACATGTAGCCTGTGATACGCTTTGTCGCCCTTTGGGACTCTATTTGGAAGCATGCCACGGACAGTTCTTCTTACGATCATATTAGGCAATCGATAGTGTGTTGGACCTTTACCACGACCGCCAACGGTTAGAAACTCTTTCCACTTCTCAACTAATGCAATCCGCTGACCAGAGATGACCACATTCTGGGCGTTAACTATATCAATAGACTCACCGGCTAGAAGCCTCTTAGCGACGATACTCGCCATACGTCCAAGAACGAGGCCGTCGGCATCAATGATTGTCTTTTCGTTCATCTCTATTTCGACCACACTTTAACTAGGCTACCTAATGCACCGTCCACTCATTACGTCTATGCGTATAAATGTTTTCCAGAAACAGATTCACTCAACATTTTTAGTAAAGTCACAGAAAGTAGAGACAACTAAAATTATGTTGTTCTGTAATAGTTGGCAAATCCATGATTGTTTGGTGAGTACAATGAGGCTTCTATTGCTTTATCCTCTTTTTTTCTATAAAAATTGTTTTTTCCAGATTTAGCTTAGCTAATTACTAAATACTGGCTCCATTGAAATTATAACTGCTTCACTTTTTCTAACCTTACTAGAAATATTATAGGTAAATTTGCTAAAAAAATGTAGGAATATAGAAAACCTATAATTGGAAATTGAGAGCGTTTTACTTCGGGATTGTCTTCAAGGTATTCTCGATTCTATCGAGTGCCTCATTTAATATTGACTGACTTGTTGCGATAAGGACCCTCATATGACCTTCGCCACTTGGTCCGAATTTGGTTCCTTCACTTAATGCAACTTTTCCCTGTTCACGGAAAATCTTCTCCATTTCAACGCTCTTAACCTTTACATTGAATTTCGGGAACAGGAGGTAAGTACCTTCGAGCTTTGGAACTTTGCATCCCATCTCGATGAATCGTTTCTCGCTCAGGTCGCGCATTGCTGTGAGGTGTTTAAGCATATCCCTCTTCCAATAGTCGTTGTGGTAGTCCAGCATCGCAGGTATTGCACGTAGAGCGATATTGTTGGTTCCTCTGAAGACGCCTCTGCTGAGCCTATTTAGATCAGCCATTATCGCCTTATTTGTTGATGTTAAGTAACCAACCTGTAAACCAGCAACACCCCAGGTCTTGCTAAATCCCCAAGCGGTAATTGTGCGGTCTGAGATCTCTGGGTTTAAACTCGCTAATGTGATGTGCTTTTTATCATCAAAGATGATATCTTCCCAGAGTTCATCAACCATAACTGTGAGCTTCTTGTCAACTGCGATATCTGCAATGGCGCTTAGCTCCTCCTTGGTCATTACACGCCCTGAAGGGTTATGGGGGTTGCATACAAAGATTATTTTCGTTTTAGGTTTTATTGCTGCCTTTAGCTTCTCGATGTCGAATTTATAGCTATCCTCCATGTTGAGTTTCCAATAGTTAGGTTTGACATTGCTCGTGACAAGCGCCTCATAGAAGGGATCATACATTGGATCAGTTACAATTGCCTCATCTCCAGGCTTACATGCATATTGTAGGGCAAGCCAAAAACTTGGAATTACTCCCTGAGTAAGCATAATCTGATCAGCTGTAACATTGAGACTATTACGGGAGCTGATTTTATTTGCAAGCGCTGGCTTAGGCTTATTCTTGTCTGCGTAAAGAAAATCTTCATCATCAACGGCTCCTTGGATCGCCTTTCTAAGGGCAGGAGATGTTGGGAAATCGGGGTCTGCGAGCCAAAGTGGGATCACATCAGGTGGATCGCGATGCCACTTTTCTCCAGGTGCCTCTAGCATTCCTTCGATAGTTGCCGAATTGTAAATATCTGCGTTAAACATGCTTTTTTCACTCTAACGCCAGTAGGGGACGGAGTCATGGCTAATGAACATTTTGCTAGTGATGGGATATATCACAATTTAGAAGCAATAACCATATATCATCCAATGGTAACCTTACGGAAACGAAGATGAAGATCCTTCTCTATTTCGACTGGGCCGGCACGCGTAAAGAAGTCGCTGAACACGCTGCAAAAATGGAAGCGGCTGCGAAGGAAACTGGAGTTACATACCTTGGAATATATGGTTCTATGAACCAAAAATGGAATTTTTGCTACATGTTCGATGCTAAGAGCTATGACCAGTTCATGGATATGGCGAAGAAGATTCCACGACCAATACAAATGACACATTACATTACAGAATTACTCATTCAGGCTAATCTATCACCTCAAAAAGAGCCTTAGACAAACCTAGCCCCTTGATTTTCGATTCCTACAATTACCGGCTCACAGCCAGGAATAGTTCTCTCCAGAGTTTCTGAAGCTTCATTTGCTCGTTCCTTCTCAATGAGTGTAAAAGCTACTTCTCCAAACATCGCCATTGTGAATAGAATCCCCTTTTTCTCTCCAGCTTGGAATATCTTTTTTAAACGAGGAGTGCTTAAACCCACATGATCAGTAAATTTTTTGCTTCTCTCCATGAATCGAATAGGTGTGAGTTCTTGTTTTAGCTCATCAACATATCTGCCTCCAAGCTCATTTATTTTAGCTCTGAGCCTAGGGTTGTTTAATACCTCTTTTGTCTGTATAGGAGCAAAATGCAGATAGACGACTCGGTAATCTGCACTTTTTCCATATAAGTAGGCTTCACATACTCCTGGTCCTCCAGGTTTATACATTACCCCGAATCCTCCCCGCATAGCTGCAACCACGCTGCCAAGACCTGTTTTACACTCTATATCTGCCACATGCGCTATTCTCTGTGCTTCAAGCTCCGAAAACCCGCAATTCAACACTTTGTTAGCTGCAAGAGCGAGAGTTAAGGCACCCGCGCCACTGCCACCAAACCCTGATCCCTGAGGAATTTCAAGAGTATGCTTAACTTGAATAAAGACAGGTTTATTGATGCGGAGTTTTAATTTGCTGAGTACATTTTCAGAAACGATTGCTTTCCTTGTCTCTTTCCCGTTGATAGCAATTACCCAGTTTAGCGTATCAGCAGGTTCTACTGTTACTTTTGTATATACTCCCTGATCGATACTCACTCCCGAGCCTCTGCTCCCCTTCAAGATAGGGTCTACGGGTTGATCACAAATCTGGAATAGCCCTGTTAAGTGCCCCGGAGCATAAGCAGTGACGGTTCTCAACACTTATCTCAGTTAAAGATGAGGGGCTAAGATTAAGGTTTACGAATATATTATTTACGATTATAAGGTAGGTTATATCTCCTGCTTCGTTATTGATGTGTACATGACTCGAGTAGACGCTGACTGGTTTAGAAGAGAAGTTGATGCATTTATTGCCTCACCAGAGAACACGCTTAAGAACGAAACAAATGACCCCGCTTGGGCTAAACCAATTATTGGCTTCAGTAATGGCTCTGATCCGCTTTATGATTTCTTTAAACGCGATATAGGTTCTTTTTACAAGCTTCCACATGAATTTATGGAATCGGAGTATCCAGGTGCTTTTTTTAAGCCCGAGCAACTAACAGTTGTTAGCTATGTACTTCCACATACAGATCTAACAAAGGAGTCCCATAGGAAAGCTACTTTGTGGCCGAGTGAAAGATGGGCCCGTGCTAGAATAATGGGTGAGGAAGCAAATATGAAGCTAAGGAAGTATCTTGTAGATCAGCTTTTATCTGAAAGTGTAAAAGCAGTATCCCCTGCACATTCGATTTTATTTCACACCGAGAAATCAGCTAAATATAACTTTGCATCGACATGGTCTGAAAGGCATGCAGCTTACGCAGCAGGTCTAGGAACATTTGGTCTTAGCGATGGGTTAATTACTTCTATTGGAAAAGCCCACCGAGTCGGATCCATAATTATGGATCAAATCATCCAGGCAACCTCCCGCCCCTATATTGATCATCATGCATATTGTCTTTGGTATGTTAAAGGCACATGTGGTGCTTGTGTTGCTAAATGCCCTGCTGGAGCAATAACAGGTAAAGGACATGATAAGCAGAAGTGCTCCGACTATGTCGATAAAACTCGGGCATATGTAGAGGAGCATTACCATTTCAAAGGCTACGGATGTGGGCTTTGCCAGGTAGGGATTCCATGTGAGTCCCAGATACCAGAAGGAATTGACATTTAGCCCTGTCTATTCGCAAACCTTTTAAATCCTGCTTCTACTAAACCCCCTACTACCAGTAGCGTGACTGAATTGAAGGGCAGTAAATACATTATACAGCCCACATGCGGAGGGGTATAAATGGGGAATCGTTTTATTCTTTAACCCAAAAATTTGCTCTGGATCAGCGCAGTTTACGCATCATGGTTCTAGTGATAATGTTGCGTGTTGTCAGGTGAAATTCTTGGAGGATAAAAACTGATGGTTGAAATGGCTGGCACGAAAGCCTTTGTTAAGGCGCTTGAGAATGAGGGAGTAAAATATCTTTTTGGATTACCAGGAGGAACAGTAATCCCACTTTGTGATGAGATTTTGAACGGGGACTTCAAGTTCATACTTGCACGTCACGAGCAGGGAGCAGCACATATGGCTGACGGATATGCTCGTGCAAGTGGAGGTGTAGGATGTTGTTTAGCCACATCTGGCCCTGGCGCTACTAACTTGGTAACTGGTATCGCAACTGCTAATATGGATTCCTCAGCGATTGTTGCATTTGCAGGTCAGGTGATACGCCCAACAATTGGAACAGATGCCTTCCAAGAGGTTGACATCATAGGTTGCAGTGCAAGTGTCACAAAGTATAACCTTCAAGTTAGAAAAGCGTCTGAGATTCCTTGGGCTGTAAAAGCAGCATTTCACATAGCAAGCACTGGTAGGAAAGGCGCTGTACTAGTTGACATACCAAAAGACTGTACAACAGATGTAGAAGACATCCCATTCCCTAAGGAAGTACGCTTTCGAGGATACCGTGTTCACTTAGAACCTGATCCACGAGAAGTAGAGTTTGCAGCGGCTCTTCTAGCAAAGGCTGAGCGTCCAGTGATAATTGCTGGTGGCG